>JADMIO011124146.1_pt1 | contig 39307 bp, 44 predicted proteins | sample 8958161 | NCBI WGS metagenome assembly JADMIO01 (sample SAMN16585339, study PRJNA669376) | soil metagenome | isolation source: Crop rotation soil | place: USA: Cullars Rotation, Alabama | collected 2011 | reverse complement strand
CCTGCCGCGATGTCGCCGCCGTCAGCCACTGCGAACGCGATCAGCACCTCGCCCGCGCCGGTCACCGCAAGCGAGTACCCGTCCGCGACAATCGCTTCGGAGCCCGCGAGCGCGGGCTTTGTCATCATGGGCGATGTGCGGTCGACCTTCCAGGGCGGGGCCAATAACGGGGCAACGTCATCGGGCGTCGCGCAAATCTTGATCGGGGTGAGCGCCGGCGCCATTGACGCGGTCAGTCGCCGCACATGCTCTCCGCCGCTCGGAAAGACATAGCGCGCAATTTGATCCGGTTCGTTGACTTGAACCCGCCAACCGCCGTCGATCGCTTCCGGCGCCGGCTTGCCGCGCGAAAGCGCCCAGCCGCGAACCCATTTCGCAACAAGGCACGGATCAATGTCTTCGTCCGATGCAATCACGATGCGCGCAAGCCAGCAGCTTCGTAAGCCGCGACGCCACTATCCAGCATGTGTGCTCGCTCGACGTCGGCCGCGCCGCCGGCGTCGCCCGTGCGTAACCGCAAGACACCGCGCCCAAGCAGCGCCACGGCAGCATCGGGTCGCGATCGCAATGCAGCGGTGAAATCCTCACCGGCGCGCTCGATCTGCCCTTGTTTGAAGCGCAAGAAGCCGCGCGCAATCAGCGCGTCTGGGTCGCTGTTCGACTCACGAATGGCGCGATCGCAAATCTGCTCGGCATCACTTAGATCACCTGCGGCAGCGCGCACCGTGCATCGCAATGGATCAAAGCTTTGGCCGACGGGCCGCCGACCACCATAAGCGCCCTCGCTCATGTGCAGCGCGCCCGCGCCGCTTCTGAAGCGCGACATGCGCTGGGCGGCGTCGAGCTCGGTTATGGCGAGCGCATAATCGCCGCGTGCGAAGGCGACGGCGCCGCGCCCGTAGCGCGAGGTCGGCTGGTTCGGCGCGATGCGATCGGCGGCGTCGTAGTCGCGCAGCGCTTCATCATGGCGCTGCAAGTACGCCAGCAGCTGCGCGCGCAAGAGATAGGCCTGGTACGATAGCGGCGTCGTCTCGATATAACGCGAATAAGCGGCAAACGCTGATGCGAAATCCTCATCGGCGCGTTCAGGGCGCCCGGCGCGTCGCTGCGCGATGCCGCGCCACCAGAACGCCGCGCCGCGCCACACTTCGGCTTGCGTGTTGTCGAGCACGCGCGTGCACGCGGCGAGCTCTTGTTCAGCTGTCCGGCGTTGAGCCTGGTCGGCGCACGATTGCCAGCCGCCTGTGGGCGCGTCGGCGGCGTTCGAAGTGTCGTTCGACTGAGCAACCGCCGTCGCACTGAGTATCGCCAACAAGATAAGCGAGAGCGCGGCCGCGCGCATGTTTAGCTTCCGCGGCAATCCACCGGCGTGCTGCGCCCCACGGTCCATTGGCCGGCGGCGCCGCCGCCTGCGAACGTGTAGCGGCCATTGGAGAATGTGCCCGCGCCGGAGCTCGGCAGCACCATGGATGGTCCGCCGATGATCGCGACGCGCGCTTGGTCGCCTTCGACATCGACGGTGAGCTGCGTACCGTCGCTGCAGGTGTAGGCGATCGGTCCGTTCGCGGGCAGCGGCACGGGCGAGGGCTGTTGCCCGGGATAGCCCGGTGTGCCCGGCGCTCCCGGTCCGCTCATTCCTGACGTCCCGCAGGCCGCCAGTCCCAGCAACGCGGCCAACACCAGAATGCGCATCAACACCCTCCGTACCTAATCGGCAGCATACACGCTTTTGCCGCCGACGAACGTGCGCAGCACCTTGCCTTGCAGCGTTTTCTCATCGAACGGCGAATTGTTGGACTTGGATTTGAGCTTATCGGAGTCCAGCCGGAACGGCGCGCCGATATCAATCACAATCACATCAGCCGGCGCGCCTTTGAGGAGGCGGCCTTGCGGCAGATTGAGCAGCTCGGCCGGTTTTGTCGTCATAGCGCGGAAGAGGGTGTTGAGCGGCGCATCGCCCTTGTGATGCAGCGTCAGCGCGCCGGGCAGCAGAGTCTCCAAACCGACCGCGCCAAATGCCGCTTCCTCGAACGGCAAGCGCTTGTCTTCCGCTTGGCGGGGATCGTGGCCGGAGACGATCACATCGATCAGCCCGTCCTTCACCGCCTGCACCAGCGCCACTCGATCATCCTCGCTGCGTAGCGGCGGCGAGAGCTTGGCGAACGTGCGATAGTTGGCGACGTCATGCTCGTTGAGTACGAGATGATGGACGTTGACGCTCGCCGCCGCTTTCACACCACGTTGCTTGGCCCGCTTCACAGCTGGCAACGTCTGCGCCGCTGACAGCATATCCAGCAGGATGCGACCGCCGGTCAGCTCGGCGAGCGCCAGATCGCGCTCCGCCATGATCGTCTCGGCGGCGCTGGGAATGCCCGGCAGACCAAGGCGCGCGGCGAGTTCGCCTTCATGCATCACGCCGCCATCGGCGAGATACGGGTCCTCGGGCCGGTGTGCGACGAGCGCGTTGAAGGCCGTGGCGTACGAAAGCGCACGGCGAAGAACGCGCGAGTCCCGGATCGGCGCATCGCCGTTGGTGAACATCACGGCGCCCGCTTCCGCGAGCAGGCCGATCTCCGTCATCAGCGCGCCGTTCAAACCTTTGGTCAGCGCTGCCGCGGGCAGAATGTGTACGCCGCCCGTGCGTTCCGGCGCGCGTCGCAGCACGAAATCGACGAGGCTCTGATCGTCGATCACCGGCGTCGTGTTCGGCATCATCACCATGGTGGTGACGCCGCCCGCCGCCGCCGCGCGGCCAGCAGATTTGAACGTCTCTTTGTGCTCTGCGCCTGGTTCGCCGATCACCACGCGCATGTCGATCAAGCCGGGCGACACATGCGCGCCGCCGGCGTCGATGATCTCAGCGCCATCGGGCGCACTCGTCACGGCGCCAACATCGAGGATCTTCTCAGCGAACAGAATGGCGCCATCGCTGACCTTGTCCTTGGCCGGATCTATCAGCTTGGCGTTCTCGATGAGAGTGGGTTTTGTCACCGGCGTTTCACCGCGACGTTCACAGTGGTCGAAAACGCGATGGCGATAATGAACGGCGCCCAGATTGGCAGCGTGCCGAGCCCGGGCGCATTGAGCGCCGCGGCGAGATGATCGTCAACGCACCACCAGAGCAAGAACATCCACATCAGCGTGCTCCCGTGTTCGAGCCGCTCTCGGCCAAGGCCTCGAGCACCGCCATCCGCACGGCGACACCCATGCGCACCTGCGTCTCGATCAGGGAGATGTTGGGATTGTCCGCAACGCTCGAGTCGATCTCGACGCCGCGGTTCATCGGCCCAGGGTGCATGACCACCGCGCCGGGCTTGGCGTACTTTAGCTTTTCTTCGTCCAGGCCGTAGAACCAGAAGAACTCACGCACCGACGGGAAGAAGCCGCCGTCCATGCGCTCGCGCTGCACGCGCAGCATCATCACGACGTCAGCGTCTTTGATGCCTTGGCGCATGTCGTGGAAGACTTTCGCGCCCCAGCGCTCGGCGCCCGCTGGCATGAGCGTGGGCGGCCCCACCAGCCGCACTTGTGCGCCAAGCATGGTCAACAGCGCCACGTTCGAGCGCGCCACGCGCGAATGCAGGATGTCGCCGCATATTGCGATGACCAAGCCTTCGATCGCTCCAAGCCGATCGCGGATGGTGAGTGCATCAAGTAGGGCTTGTGTCGGGTGCTCATGCTTGCCGTCGCCGGCATTGATCACGGCGCAATCCACTTTCTGCGAAAGCAATTCCGCCGCGCCGGAAGCGCCGTGGCGAATGACCAGTAAGTCCGGCCGCATCGCGTTCAGCGTCGTCGCCGTGTCGATCAGCGTCTCGCCCTTCGCCACGCTCGACGACTTCACCGACATGTTGACGACGTCGGCGCCCATGCGCTTGCCCGCCAGCTCGAACGAACTCTGCGTTCTTGTGGAATTCTCGAAAAATAAATTTATGAGAGTTCGGCCGCGCAACGTGTCGAGCTTCTTGATCTTCTGCTCGGCCAGCGGCGCGAACGCCTCGGCGCGCGAGAGCAGATTTTCGGCCTCGAAACGATCCAAGTCGGAAATGGCTAGGAGGTGCTTATGTCGGAAACGGACGGGGCTTGTGCGCGCTTCGCTTTTCTTCACGCCACTCGGTCGCTCGGCCATGGGCGCTTGTTAAGCCCTGAGGCCAAACCGCCGCAAGCGCGGCGAGACCATGACGAAGAATTTCGTTTCCGCCGCATTGCCGTCCTGGACTCGGTGCTGTACTCGTTTTGTTCCAATGGTGGATCGGCGGGTTTGGAAGGGCTGTGAAGGAGGGAGCGATGAAAACGCACCCCAAACGTGAAGAACTCTCGCTGAAGCCGGTGGGTTTTGCGCTGGCGGCTGTGGTGGCGGGCTTGGGCGCGGGCAAAGCGCAAGCCGTGGAGACGAAGGCGCGCGCGCCGCTCGAGCCGACGAACCAATCGAAGACCTACGTCGTCGATCCGACCAATCATCCGGGCTTCGAGGAAGATCCCAACATGGTGGTGGGGCCGAGCGAACCGGTCCAACCGCTGCGGAAGCGCTGAACGTTTCCCGGCCAAGTCGCGCGGAGCGCGACGCTGAGCCGGGACCCATTGTCAGTGTATCTCGGCACGTTCCGAGTTTGCGCTGCGATGGACCCCGGCTCTCCGCTTCGCTGCGGCCGGGGAGCGTGTGCGTCTGCTGCGCGTCAAGAAAGCCAGCACGCTGGCTTCGCGCGCGGACAAGCCTTGGCGCTGCGCGCGCGGCAGCTTCAGCGCGCCATCGAGATAGGACTCGACCAGCGCGGGATGGACGTAGCACTTGCGGCAGATGGTCGGCGTGTTGCCGAGCGACAGCGACACGTGCTCGATCGCCTGCTTCACATTGGCTTTCGCCAGCGTCTGGGTGTCGAAGCCGCCGAGCGCCGACAGTTCGGCTGCGGCCAGAACAGTGCCGCCCCAGGTTCGAAAGTCCTTAGCGCTGATGTCGCGCCCGGCAATCTCGCGCAGATACGCATTCACATCCGTCGACGTCACCTGCTGAACTGCGCCGTCATCGTCGACGTATTGAAACAGCCGTTGCCCCGGCAAATCCTGCGCCGCCTTCACGACTTTCGCCACGCGACGGTTTTTCAGCGTCAGCTTCCAGGTCTTGCCCGACTTGCCCGTGAATACGAAGCGCAGCTGCTCGCCGCGCACCTGGGCGTGCTGATCCTCCAGCGTCGTCAGTCCGTAGCTCTTGTTCGCCTTCGCGTATTCATCGTTGCCGACGCGAATCATCGTCGTGTCGAGCAGATGCACGATGGCCGCCAACACTTTCGCGCGCGGCAAGCCCTGCTTGCGCATGTCGCGCTCGATCTGCGCGCGCAGAGCCGGCAACGATGCGCCGAACTCCGCCAAGCGTTCGAACTTCGCTTCCTCGCGCACCTCGCGGAAACGCGGATGGTAGCGGTGCTGCTTGCGCCCGCGTGCATCGCGCCCAGTCGCCTGCAAATGCCCGTTCGCGGAGGAGCAGATCCAGACGTCCGTCCATGCCGGCGGAACCGCGAGCGAACGAATGCGCTCCAGCGTCTTGCGATCCCGCACCACTCTGCCCTCCGCATCGCGATAAGCGAAGCCCGTGCCCGCTTTGCGGCGCGCAATGCCGCCATTGCCGTCGCTGACGTAAGTCAGGCCGGCGTTTTCAGCGGCGGGAACGGCGTCAATCATTTGAAATGGAACAAGCGCGCGCCCCGCCGCGTGGTTCCGTCAATGCAGCGTGAGGGCGATCGCAATCGGCATGGTGATGAAGGAAAGCAGCGTCGTCGCCGTGATGATCGCGGCCATAAGCTGCGAGTCGCCGCCCATTTCGCGCGAGAGCGTGTAGCCGGCGGCGGCTGTTGGCGTCGAACCCACTCCCGCCGCCACGGCCGCTGCGAGCGGCGTTGCGCCGAACAATATTGCCATGCCCCACATCGCCGCCGGCGCGACGGCAAGTTTCATGAAGCATGCGGCCGCGACCTTCACGCGCGCCGCGCGCACCGCTTTGAAATCCAGTCCGCTGCCCACGCAAACAAGCGCCACGGGCATCGCCGCTTGGCCCAAGAGATTGAGCGCGTTTGAAAGCGGTCCGAGGTGACCCAATCCCAAGGCTTGCGCGCCGAGCCCCGCAGCACATCCAAGGATGAGCGGATTGGCGATGATCTGATCAAGGATCGCGCGCGGAGAATTCGCGCCATTCTCACCCCAGCGCGCCAGCACGATGACGCAGATCGTGTTCACCACCAGCACCAAAGGACCAAATGCAATACCAATGAGCTGCGGTCCCATCGCGCCATAGAGCCCGGGCGCGGCCGCCAGCAGCACAAAGCCGTTCCAGCGCACAGAACCCTGAAAAACGCTGGTGAAGGCCGGACCTTCTTCCTTGGAGAAAAAGAAGCGCATGGCGAGCGCCAACAGCACCATGACGCCGAAGCCTGCCAGCAATCCGCCGACAAACGGCAGCGCCTCGTGACCCGCGACGCTCGCTTGCGAACTCAGCGTGAAGAGAAACGCCGGATAAAGCACGAAATAGCCGAAGCGGTTCACATGCCCGAGCGCTTCCGCACTCGCGACGTTGAACGCCCGCACCGCCCAGCCCACCACAATGAGAATGAAGACCGGCAGCAGCTCGCCGAAGACGTCATGCATGCTTCAGCTCTTGCATCGCATCGAGCGCGCCTTGCAGCATGTACGCCGCGGCCATCTTGTCGACGACCTCGCCGCGCCGCCGGCGCGACGCATCGCCTTCGATGAGTGTCCGTGTCACTGCCGCAGTCGAAAGCCGCTCATCCCACAACAGCAGCGGCGCATCGCGCACGCCGAGCAGATTGCGCGCGAAGGCGCGCGCGGCTTGCGCGGAAGGGCCGGCACTGCCGTCCATGTTGAGCGGCAGCCCAATGACGAACCCCGCGCACTGGCGCGCGTCGTAGAGCTTCAAGATTGCTTCTGCGTCAATGCTGAATTTCGTCCGTGCGATCGTTTCCAGTGAAGAGGCGATCACGCGCGTCGTATCGCTCACTGCCACCCCGATCCGCTTCTCGCCTGGATCGAGGCCCAGAAGGGCGCCGGCGCGCGGCAGCGCTGCTGCGAATGCGGGGAGGTCGAGCACGGACATTGAATCGCGGTCATACCTCCGACACGTGCTTGCGTCAGGTCAAGGATGGGCATTGGATGAGACATGTTGCGCGCCCTTCTGCCCGCCCTCGCGGCTGGCCTCGTTGCCTGCGCCGCTTTTCCCCCGACTGAACCGGCGCCGGCGCCCAGTTTCGCGCTGTCCACGGACCTGAATTGCAACGCCACCGACATGATCCGTTGCCCGGCGGGCGGATGCGCGGCGGGTGAAGCTGGCGAGCCGATGCAGACGCCCATCTCGATTCATGTGCCGCGCGCTGGCGGCGCCGGCAGTTTTTGCATCGCCACCGGTTGCGAGGACGCCGTCATCGAACCGACGCAGACGCGCAGCCCGGGCTGGACAGCCATCGTGCGCACCAACGACCGCACCAACAAGAACGCAGAGCTGACCATTGCCCGCGATCTGACTTTTACGCTTCGCGATGCCGGAAGATTGAGCATCGTGACCTGGGCAGGCGTCTGTGACGCCTCCGGCTCTTGAACCCCCGGTTCGGCGCTGGTAGCTCGCACCGATCATGTCCATCGACGAAAAAACTGTGCGCAAGGTCGCCAAACTGGCGCGTATTGCGCTGCCCGAGGAGCGCGTCGCGCCCATGGCCGCCGAACTCAATGGCATCATGGCCTGGATCGAGCAGCTCAACGAAGTGAACATTGACGGGGTCGAGCCGATGACCAGCGCCGTCGAGGGTCTCTCTCTGCCGATGCGCGAGGACATTGTGACGGACGGCGACAACCCTGATCGCGTTTTGAAGAACGCGCCGAAAGCCGAGGACGGCTTCTATGTCGTGCCAAAGGTGGTCGAGTGAGTTTCACCATCGCCATCGAGACGCCGTTGCAAAACGACGTGCGTGAGCTCGTCGCAGCGCTCAATGAATGGGCGCTGGGCGAGACGCCGCGCGAATTCTGCCACCACATGACGGTCGAGCAGATGGCGCAGCCCGACACGACCCTGTTCGTCGCCCGCCAGAGTGGCCGCGCCATTGGCATGGGCGCCTTGCGCCGTCATGCCGATGGGGTCGGCGAAGTGAAGCGTATGTACACGCGGCCGGAAGCGCGTGGGCTCGGCGTCGGCAAAGCCATTGTCGCGGAGGTCGTCTCGCTCGCGCGCGCCGAGGGCTGTCGCCAACTCGTGCTCGAAACCGGTTCGGTGAAAGGCTTTGCGTCCGCGTGGCGCATCTATGAAGGCCACGGCTTCCAGCGCTGCGGCGCCGTTCTCGATTACACCGATAGCCCGCACAACATTTTCTATTCCAAAGACCTCGCCGCATGACCGATCTCACGTCACTCACGCTCGCCGCCGCGCTCGACGGCATGGAGAAGAAGCAATTCTCCTCCACCGAACTCACTGACGCCTTCCTCAAGGCGATCGACCAGGCGAACCCGAAGCTCAACGCTTATGTCGCGATCACCGCTGATCGAGCGCGCGCAGCTGCCAAGGCGAGCGACGCGAGGCGCGCGTCCGGCAAGGGCGGCGCGCTCGAAGGCGCGCCGCTGGGCGTCAAGGATCTGTTCTGCACCGACGGCGTGCGCACGACAGCGGCGTCCAACATCCTCGGCGAGTTTGCGCCCACGTACGAAAGCACGGTCACCGCCAACCTTTGGCGCGACGGTGCGCTGATGCTTGGCAAACTCAACATGGACGAGTTTGCGATGGGCTCGTCAAACGAAACGTCGCGTTTCGGTCCTGTTGTTTCGCCTTGGCGGCGCGGCAATTCCGATGCGCCGCTGACGCCAGGTGGTTCGTCAGGCGGCTCAGCGGCGGCAGTCGCCGCCGATCTCTGCCTTGGCGCAACCGCCACCGACACGGGCGGCTCCATTCGCCAACCCGCCGCCTTCACCGGCACGGTCGGCATGAAGCCAACCTACGGCCGCTGCTCACGATGGGGCATCGTCGCGTTCGCGTCGTCGCTCGATCAAGCAGGGCCGATCGCCAAGACCGTCGAAGACAGCGCCATGCTGCTGCAATCGATGGCAGGGCATGACGCCAAGGATTCCACCTCGCTGCCGAACGCACTGCCGGATTTCCGCGCCGCCGCGAGGAAGTCGATCAAAGGCATGACCATCGGCATCCCCGACGAATATCGCGTCGACGGCATGCCCACCGAAATCGAGAAGCTTTGGCAGCAAGGCATCGAATGGGCGAAGGACGCGGGTTGCACGATCAAGAAGATCAGCCTGCCGCATACGAAATACGCGCTGCCCACATACTATATCGTCGCGCCCGCGGAAGCGTCGTCCAACCTCGCGCGCTATGACGGCATGCGCTACGGCGCGCGCGTCGGCGGCAAGGATTTGAACGGAACGTATGAAGCGACGCGCGCGAGCGGCTTCGGCCGCGAGGTGCAGCGCCGCGTCATGATCGGCACCTACGTGCTCAGCGCCGGCTATTACGACGCCTATTATCTGCGAGCGCAAAAAGTGCGCGCGCGCCTCAACGAAGACATGACCAATGCCTTCGCGCAGGTCGACGCGATCCTGACTCCGGCGACGCCATCGGCCGCGTTCGCGCTCGGCGAAAAGGGCGACGATCCGGTGGCGATGTATCTGAACGATATCTTCACGGTGACCGCGAACCTAACCGGCAATCCCGCGCTCGCCCTGCCCGCGGCCGTCGACGGCAATGGCCTGCCGCTCGGCCTGCAGGTCATCGGCAAGGCGCTCGACGAGGAGAGCGTGTTCGCGGTGAGCGCCGCATTGGAGAAAGCGGCGGACTTCCGCGCCAAGCCTGCGAAATGGTGGGCCTAACATGCAAGAATTGCTCGAACGCCTTGGCCGCGGCGACACTCAGATCATGGCCATGTGCCAGGAGGCCAATCGCGCCTGGACGGATTTCCTCGAGGAGCTGCGCGGCGCCGACACCGGCACGCTCTCGGCGCGCCTCGGTTTTTTCGAACCGACATTTACGCGCATCTTCGGTGACCAAAAGTTCGGTCAGAACATGATGACCTGGACGGGCTTTGCCGCGCTCTACGATACGCGCAGCGGCTGGGGTCCGAATCTTGATCGTGCCAAGCAGCTCGCCGAGGCCTTCGCGCGCAGCAATTGCAGCGCTGAGGTGCGCTCCGAAGCGCGCAGCTGTGTGATTTCGTACGAGCTCGAGGGCCACGTCCAAACTGCGCCAACGCCGCCGTCGTTTGACGAGCCGCCACAGCAACAAAAGAAGCGGCGCTGGTGAGACGTCCGTCGCCCGCACTCATGACGGCGCGCCGTGCGCACGCCCATATCCGTTACGCGCCTCGAACGATGGAACGGCGCGCCGGTCATTGCTCGTTAGCGAATCCGGCTAGTCTGGCGCCCATGGCCAAACGCAAAGCCGCAGCACCCAAACGCAAGCAACGCCCACGTGGCGAGATCGACCGCAACTATTTCTTCGGCGACGTGCTGCGCAAGACTGGCGCGGCGCTCTGGGTCGCGCTGTTCCTGATCTCGGCCTACACGCCGTTCTCATGGGGCCAGGCCCAGCATAACAGCGCTAGTTTCGGCACAGTCGTTGGCATCTTCGCCGTTATCGGCGTGGCGCTTTATCTCTATGGCCGCCACCTGCGCCGCGAAGCCACGCATTGGGAAGCCGACTGAACCGTCACGAAGCTTCGTCTTGACCTCAAAGGCCTAAAGCGCAACGTCTCTCCGCCCTGATCCGGCCGGGAGTACTTCACGTGACGCCATCTGAAATCGCGCGCCTCGGCGCTTACTTGAGCAAACTCCTGGGTTCGCCCACCGCGTCCGTGCATTCGCTGGGCGGCGAAGAGGGCGAGTTGCTCATCGATGGCAAACGCGCCGCCAGCGTGCTGCGCGACGATGAAGAAGGCGAAGTGAGCTACGCGATCAGCCTCGTCATTCCGCCCGCGCCTGGCGCCAAGAAGGGCGCGCCTATCGACGACGCCGAACGCGCGCGCCTGCAAGCGGCCTTGCGCACGCTTTTACATGCCGCCGATCTCGACGTCCGCGCGCGGCCCCGCAAGACGGACTCGGCCGAAGTCTACGTGCACGACGAATTCGTTGGCACGGTTTCCGTGGACGAAGATGAAGGTCAGGTGCTGACCATGAGCATCCTGGATATCGATTTGGAAGACGACGCTTAAGAAAAAGCCCCGGCAAGGCCGGGGCTTTGAAGTCATTTCGTTAAATCCAACTCAAATCCAACCGCTGAGACGCGGCGCCCGCGCGTCTACAAGACGCCCAACATCGAAGCCACGAGCGGATGGCGAACGATATCAGCGTCGCCCAAGCGAACCACCGCGATGTTCGGCACGCTCTCAAGCTTGTCGGCGACCGTGTGCAGTCCGGAGAGATCCGGCAGCAAGTCGGTTTGCGCGGGGTCGCCGGTCACGACCATGGTCGAGTGCCAGCCAAGCCGCGTCAGCAGCATCTTGATCTGCCCGTAGGTGCAGTTCTGGGCTTCATCGATCACCACAAACGCGTTGTTCAAGGTGCGTCCGCGCATGAAGCCGACCGGCGCGATCTCGATTAGCCCTTCAGCCATGAGCGCTTTCAGACGCTTGGCGGAGAGGCGGTCTGTCAGCGCGTCGTAGAGGGGGCGCAGATAGGGCGCGAGCTTGTCTTCCATGGCGCCAGGCAGATAACCGAGCGATTCACCCGCCTCGACCGCCGGGCGTGAAAGCACAATGCGTCCGACTTTGCCGCTTTCCAGCGCCTCAACGGCTTTGGCGATGGCGATATAGGTCTTGCCAGTACCCGCTGGTCCGAGCGCCAGGCAAAGTGAGTGGGCGTCGATGGCTTCCATCAGAGCGGTTTGGCCCTTCGATTTCGGCCGCACGTTCTTGACGAAACTTTGGTCGCGAAGGCTATCGTTGGCTGGATGCCAGCCGCCGTCGAGCACTTTCAAATTGCGCTGACGCCGGTCGTCGCGCTGGAATTCCTCAACGTTGAGCACGCCTTGTGCATGCCGACGCTTCGCGCTGCGTTTCGCCATCAAAGTCTCCTTGTTGGAGCGGCTAAATCCCGCGCGGCTTCTGCCGGGCGGGTCGAAAAACTTGTCGAAGGTTGAGTCGTCGAAGGGTGCGCCGGGCGGCGGTATGTCGAGTGCGCTGATCTTGCGCCTGGCGCCCACGCTCTCCCCCACATGCGGGCCGAAGCCCTGGAGACGGGTGGATCAGGGAAATCCCCGATCCGATGCTGTCCATGAGACGCCACATCGGTTAACGACGCGTTGAGGAACCGGAACGTCGCAAAAATTTCGCAGCAGGACCGAAACGATGCCGATCTACGCGCTGGCCGACGCCGATCTCGAGGTCGAGGACGAGAACGCCTTCTGGGTGGCGCCGACCGCCGTTCTGATCGGCCGCGTGGTGTTGAAGCGCAACGCCTCGGTTTGGTGGGGCGCGGTGCTGCGCGGCGACAACGAGCCGATCGTCGTCGGCGAAAACTCCAACGTCCAGGATGGCTCGGTGCTCCACACCGATCATGGCGCGCCGCTCACCATCGGCAAGGACGTAACCATTGGCCACCAAGTCATGCTGCACGGCTGCACGATCGCCGACACATCGCTCATCGGCATCAAGGCGACCGTGTTGAACTACGCCTCGATCCCAAGCTTCTGCCTTGTCGGCGCGCATGCGCTGGTGACCGAGCGCAAGACGTTCGAGGAAGGCTCGCTCATCACCGGCGCACCCGCGCGCGCCATTCGCGCGATCGACGAGCAGCAGCGCCAGATCATCAGGTTCTCCGCGCACCACTATGTCGAGAACTGGAAGCGCTACAAACGCGATCTGAAGCCGAGCCGGTTCGCCTAAGTCTCGCCGCAGCGCCTTCACACCCTCGCCACGGAGGCCTACACAACGTCCATGTCATGGACACCGACGTGAGCACTGAAGAGCCGCCTGCCCAAGCCGCGCCTGAACAGCCGCCGCCGCCCGAAGCGCCAGCCGCTGCGTCGCCACCGGACGCGCCAGCACAACCGGTGCGTTCGTCATCGCCCGATGGCCCCGCGCTCCTCATCATTGGTGTGATTGTCGTCGCAGCGCTTGTTGTATTTGTTGCTTCACAAGCAGGCTTATGGTTCGCGCCGCGACCGAACGTGGATGCCTACGCCATCCAGCCCTACACGCCGCCTTCGCAGCTCATTAGCGCCGGCGACCACGTGCTCGCCCACGAACATCCTGATTTGAATAGCCGTGGCGTCGTGATGTTCGGACCCGGTGTTGCCTTTACTGTGACGGGCCGCGTCTCGCGTGGTTTCGGCGGCGAGTGGTACGCCATTGCTTGGAATGGGCGGACAGCTTTCATTCGTCAGCAAGATGCAACGCCGGGCACGGCCACAGCGCCGCCGCCGACGGCGCCGCATGTCGTCGTGCCGCCACGGGAGGAAGAAAAGCCCGACGTCGACGAGCAGACAGGCTTTCCGGATCTCGACACGCCAGCGCCTGCCGCCGGTCCGGCTGATCTGAGCAACAACGTGCGGTGGGCGAGCCGTCCGGGCCGGCGCGATTTTGAGCGCGCTTATCCCCAGCGCGCTCTCTACGCCAACCAATCCGGCCACGTGACACTTGATTGCGTTGCGTCGGGCAGCGGCGCGTTGGATTGCTCCGTCGCGGTCGAACTTCCGCGCGGCTATGGCTTCGGGCGCGCCGCGATGGACCTCTCGCGCGATTTTCGCCTCGAGCCCACGACGCGCGACGGACGCTCCGTCGCCGGTGGACATATCCAGGTACCAGTCGAGTTCCGCGCCAACTGAAGTGCGCGGAACAGAAGTGCGGTTCCGCTGCTTGAGCTTCCCGAGAGGACCACGGGAACGCTCACATGAAATCGCTGATACTTGCTCTGCCGCTTCTTGTGCTGACGGCGTGTTCGCCGCCGGCCCAAACCAGCATGCCAACACCGCCGCAGCTCAGCGCCGAGGCGCAGGCCGCAATGGACCGCATCAACAGCGCAGATTTTTCATCGATCGCGTCGGAACCGGCCATCCCGCAACCAGCGGTCGTCCCGCAGCCGACCACCGCTGCAACCACGCCTGCGGCTGACGTGACGACCGAACAGCCTGGGCCGGCTGGCGCCAACCAAACCGAAGCAACGGTGCCTGCAACAGTGCAATACGATGCTGCCATGGTGCGCATCGAAGTGCTGCTTGATCGCGCGCATTTTTCGCCGGGCGTCATCGACGGCTACAACGGCGAGAACGTGCGCAAGGCCGTCTCCGCTTACCAGGCTTCGCACAACATGCCGGTAAACGGACAGGCCGATCAGCAACTCCTGCAGCAACTCACCGCGCAGGATCAGACACCGGCGCTAGTCAGCTACACGATCACCGCTGATGACGTGCGCGGCCCGTTCGCACCGGTGCCTCAAGACCTCGAAGCCATGTCGCGCATGGATCATGTCGGCTACGCCAGCGCCGATGAAGGCATCGCCGAAAAATTCCATATGGACGCTGACTTGCTCCGCACGCTGAATCCGGGCGTCGACTTTAGTCAGGCGGGAACGCCGATCGTCGTCACCAACGCCGGCGGTGACTTGAGCGTGGACGTCGCCTCCATCGTCATCGACAAGCGCGAACGTTCGCTGCGCGCGTTCGATGCTTCGGGCAATCTGCTCGCCGTCTATCCGGCGACCATCGGCAGTCCCGACGCGCCCGCGCCGTCAGGCGATTTCGCGGTGCGGTCCGTGTCGTTCAATCCGACTTACCACTATGACCCTTCACGACTGCCAACCTTTGGTCGTCGCAATCATGGTGCGCTCACGATTAAGGCTGGACCGAACAACCCGGTCGGCGTCGTTTGGATCGCGCTCAGTCTCGACACTTATGGCATCCACGGCGCGCCCGAACCGCAGCAAGTGAGCAAGACCCAAAGTCATGGCTGCGTGCGTCTTACGAACTGGGATGCGACAGAGCTTGGTCACGCAGTGCACGCCGGCGTGCCGGTGTCGTTCCGCGATCAGGGCTTGCAAGCGTCGGCGGCTGCACGCGCCGGCTGACTACCAGCGGCGCACGCGCCCTGTGTCGACGTGAACGAAGTCCGAGGCTTGGTAGTAGCCAACACCGCCCGCGCGCAACGAAAGCGCGGCATCGCGAAGCCGCGGTAGGTCCACGCCCGCCACGCGAATGTCGATGGCGCGGCCTTCCAGGTGCAGGCTGTGCGTGGCGACGCCGTCGGAATTGGCGTGCAGCATCGCGTTGGTCGTCGGCGAGCGATAGCCTGAAATGATCTGGTAGGGCGCGGCAGCGCCGACGAGGCCGTTTAGCTGATGCAGCTGATCGAGCAGGCGTGGATCGATGTCGTGCACCTCGTTCGAACGGAAGTCGCGCATGACGTGCTTGATCGCCGTCATCGCGTCAGGAACGTAATTGCCCTGCTGCCAGTAAGCATCGCTGAAGCGGTCACCGGTGTGGAGGTTGAAGAGCGAGACACGCCGTGGCTCCGCAAGCGCGGTTGCAGAGGCGCCAGGCGCTAGCGCGGAACTCGCCGCGCCCGCGATCAACGCGCCGCCAGCCATCCTCAACACCGCCCGTCGATTCATCCGCCGCTCCGCCAATCATGCGTTTGTGACGTCGCGATTTGTTCATACTTTGACGCTGCGGCGCCCGACGACGCAAGGGAACACCGCAGTGCGCCTTAGTGTTGGCGCTGCATGCGCGTCCCGTGGTTCTCATTTGGCGCCGTCGCAATTCTGGCCGCGGTTGCAGTTTCGGAACTGGCGCCGCGAAATCGATTCGCCGATGTCGGCGCAGTTCCTGCGGAAAGTGCGGCAAGCGATACCGCACCACGCTCGGGCAAGCATGGCGCTATGCCAGCGCCGCCGCTTCCGCTGACGCCGGCAAGCACGCCCGCGCCGCCGTATCTCGGCGCGCCGTCGACGCTCATCATCCCCGTCGCCGGCGTGGCGCGCGGCCAACTCACCGACACGTGGGGCGCCGCGCGCGCTCAGGGCCGCGTCCACGAAGGCATCGACATCCTCGCGCCGCAGGGCACGCCCGTGCTTGCAGCCGCGGATGGCCGCATCGTCAAATTCTTCGACAGCGAACGCGGCGGCGTCACGATCTACGAGTTCGATGCGACCCAACGCTTCGTCTATTATTACGCCCACTTGCTCGCGCGTGCGCCTGGACTTGCCGAAGGCTATCAAGTGCGCCAGGGGCAAGTAATCGGCTATGTCGGCATGACCGGCAACGCGCCGGTGCCGCATCTGCATTTCGAAGTGGAGCGCTTAGGCCCGGATCATCATTGGTGGCGCGCGGAGGCGATGAACCCGTTCCCGCTGCTCATGGCAGGCCAGGCGCCAAACGCTTAGGACTTGATAGGCTCTGGCCGCAGCGGCCCGTTCCACACCATGTTGATGCGAACGTCGACTTCAGGGCCCAGATTAAACCACGCGAAGCGGTCGCGCGTCGCATCGATCACCGCGAAGCGGTCGCCTGTTTCCAGCGTCTGCGAGAGCGCGTTGCGGATTGCGCCGGCGGAATACTTCGTCCGCACCAGCCACAGGCTCGGCGCGAGATCGCAAACCGTGCCCATGCCTTCGAGCGCAGCCAGAAACGCCATCGTCGCGCCGGACATGATTTCCGCATGCACGAACACGTTGGCGGCGTCGGCGGAGTCATTCGCCGCCGTCGGTGTACGCAGACCGCGCAGCGACATGATCTTGCGCGCTTCCGTCCAGCCTTTGTCGGGGTTATCGGCAACCATGGTCGACGGCCGTACGCGGCCTTCCGACATAAAGCGCGCCATCTGCTCGATCGAGTACGGCCCGAACGAGCGGCCGCGGATCTGCACCCACCAGTGGGTGGCGGCAGGGTTAAGGCGGACAACGTCGCTCAAGGCTTGCTCCGTTTCGACACGGAGGCGCGCGCTCGCGCCTTCGGCGAAGCGGACAGCAGCAACGCGCATGCCGCGCGTTTCTTCAGCGTTCGTTAGGGATGCGGGCGCTGCGCGCGCGGGTCGAAATCGACGGCAAAGCCGCCTTCGATCATGCGCGCGACGCGGCCATACACGCCGCCAATGCGCACCCATGCGCCGATCGGCGGGGCCGCGCGTCGTGTATGAATGGTTACCCCGGTCAGAGAGAAGTCGACGACTTCCCCTTCATAGGCGTCGCCAGCTTCATGCTCGATGCGGATGCTACGCGCGGCTTCGCGCGTGATCACGCGATGGGCCGGTTCTTCGATGCCTAAGTCGCGGTTAATGGCCAGCGTCAGCTGCTCAGCGAGCTTTTCGCGCTTGTGGGCGCTGAAGTCGAATATCACAGCAACTTCGCCTTCATCACATTTGCGCGCGACCTTGCCTGACACGCGCCCGAAGCCCTCGAGATAGAGCACGACCTGCTGACCGATCCGAGGCGGGATCGGCGTAATGATGCGCACGTCGCCCGGCGACATGTCGGCCGTGCGGCAGTCATGCTCCTGACCGCCCGCGCCCAGCATGCGGCCGCTCACTACGATTGGTGTGCGCCGGAAGCGGCGGCGTTCTGCAGCATTGATCCGACGCGACGTGAGCCGGCTGGCGGCGGTGGCGAGGTCAAGCTTGCGGGCGGTGTTCGGCATGACAGCCTAAATGCACGTTCACCGTAAACGTTTGCTTAAGCTTTGACGGCGGGGCAGGGCTTGGCGCCGCCGGGCCGGGCGCGCAAAACACCGTTAAAGTGAGGGAACGCCGTGGCCGAAGCAGTGGACGGACAGAGGTTCGATTACGTTATTGTCGGCGCCGGCAGCGCTGGCTGCGTGCTGGCCAACCGGCTCACGGAAGATCCCCACGTTAAAGTGGCTTTGCTCGAAGCGGGCGGGCGCAACGCCTCGCTGCTCGTGCGGATGCCGGCGGGTGTCGGCAATCTCATCCGCGCCAAGGGTGTCTCCAACTGGGGCTTTGAGACCGTCCCACAAAAGCACCTCGATAACCGGCGCATGTATCAACCGCGCGGGCGCGGCTGGGGCGGGTCATCGGCGATCAACGGCATGATCTACATTCGCGGCCACGCGCGCGATTACGATCAATGGCGCCAGATGGGCCTCACCGGCTGGGGCTACGCGGATGTGCTCCCGTACTTCAAACGCGCGCAGCATCATGAAGACGGCGCCGATGCTTGGAATGGCGACAGCGGCCCGCTCTGGGTGTCACGCGGACCGCCAGGCGATCCGATCTACAAAGCCTTCATTCAGTCAGGCGCGCAGGCGGGCTACAAAGTCACGCGCGACTTCAACGGCCGTCAGCAAGAAGGCGTCGGCCCCTATCATCTCACCATCCGCGACGGCGAGCGCTGGAGCGCCGCCGCTGCGTACCTCAATCCAATCGTAGAGCTTCGGCCAAACCTCACTGTGATCTCGAACGCCTATGCTGGGCGCATCATCATCGACAAGAAGATGGCCGTTGGCGTCGAGTTCGCCGCCGGTCCAGGCAAACCGACGCAGAAAGTTTTTGCGACGCGCGAAGTGCTCGTCAGCGGCGGCGCGTTCCAGTCGCCACAATTGCTGCTCATGTCCGGCATCGGTCCAGCCGAGGATCTGCACAAGCTCGGTATCCCCGTCGTCGCCGATCTGCCGGACGTCGGTCGCAACCTGCAGGATCACCTCGACGTCAGCATCATCTACGAGATGACGAAGCCCATCTCGATGTATTCGAAGACGAAGGGCATCAAGCAGCCCCTCATCGGCCTGCAGTACGCCTTCACCAAGACCGGCCCTGGGCGCACCAATCATTTGCACGCCGGCGCCTTCCTCAAGACGCGCGGCGAACTCGATCGCCCCGACATTCAGCTTCACCTCGTCAACGCTGCGATGATCGAGCATGCCAAGGTAAAGGCAGATCGCGACGGCTTCACCATTCACGCGTGCCAGCTCCGCCCCGAAAGCCGCGGCACGGTGAAGCTCGCCTCGCGCAACCCGTTCGATGCGCCGCTGATCGATCCCAATTATCTCGCCGCCGAGAACGACCGCCGCACCATGCGCGATTCCGTCCGCGTCGTGCGCGACATCGTCGCTCAGCACGCTCTAGACCTCTATCGCGGCCCGGAAATGCGGCCCGGCGCACATGTGCGCACCGACGCAGAGATCGACGCTTGGATCCGCCATACGGCCGAAACCATCTATCACCCCGTCGGCACCGTTCGCATGGGAACAGACCCAAAGGCGCCGGTGGACGAACAGTTGCGCGTGCGCGGCGTCGAGTCTCTGCGTGTCATCGATGCCTCGGTCATGCCGACGCTGGTCGGCGGCAACACCAACGCACCGACGATCATGATCGCCGAGAAGCTCTCCGACATTATTCGCGGCAAGCCGCCGTTGCCGCCGCAGGACGCGCCGATCGCGGAAGATGAAATGGCGCACGCATGAGCGTGACGCGGCTGATCGCCGTTGTCGGCGCGGTCGCCGGCATCGGCGCGCTCCTGCTGCAGTTCGGGCTGATGTTCGGCTCGATGAGCGCGCAGGGCTATAGTCCGCTCGCCATCACCTGGCGCTACTTCGGCTATTTCACCATTCTCACCAACACGTTCGTCGCCATCATCTGGCTGCGCGCTGTGCTGCGTCCCAACATCGCCCAGCCGCGTCTCGAAGGCGCCGGCGCTGTCTCCATCGTGATGGTCGGCATTATCTATCACCTGCTGCTGGCGAGCCGCTGGAATCCACAAGGACTGCAGCTTCTGGCGGATTTCATCCACCACACCCTCGTGCCCATCCTGTTCGCGATCTATTGGTTCATGCGCCCGCACGGTTCGCTCAAATGGACCGACGCCGCGCTCTTCGTGATCTGGCCCCTCGGGTATTGCGCCTATGCGCTGACGCGCGGCGCAATTGATGGCTGGTATGCATATTATTTCCTGGATCCAACGCGCGTGACCGTGGCGCAGCTTGCATTCAGCATCGGTACGCAAAGCGCAGCCTTTCTTGTTTGCGCTTTCGTTTTCGTGGCTGTCGACAAAGCGCTTGCCGCGCGGGCGAGCGCTAGCGCTGCTTCCGCCGGAGCGCCGTCCTAGGCGATTGCTGCGCCCCTGTGCGGCGCCGCCGCTGCGCCAGCAGCGCTTCGATTTTCGCGGTCAGCGCGTGCGAGTCAGAGTTCTCATTGCCATCAGGCGGGCAGCACAATGCGAACGCCGCCGCGGTTTTGCTTGCCACTGACACGTGCAGCAGGATCTCAACGCTTGGCCGATTGCGCCGCATCCACTGCGCTAGCGCAAATCCGCTCTCCGGTCCCGCCAGCTGTGCGTCGCTGAACAGCACATCGATGCGCTGACCGGTTTGCAGGATTGCTTTGGCTTCTTCAGAGGTCGCCGCTTCGATCACCGGCAGCCCGCAGCCGCGCAGATATTCGGCGATCGCCAGACGCACAATCACGTCTTCATCAGCCAACAGAATCGTTCGGTCGCTCTTCTGTGATTTGCTTTTTGCCGGCATACGGTTCCCGATGTTCAGAGCCCCGCATGAAGAGCAACAGGGCGCCGCCGCTGGTAGTTCCGGGATTTGCCGTACTGAGGCAAAATTGGCCCACGTGGCGCCAAGAGTTTGACGTTTGTCGGAACATCACATTTGGTGGAGGCATTGAACATCTGTGAGTAAGGCGGGGAATCGTAATGTGCCCAGCTGAAGAGCGACAGATGGAACCGGAGCCCAGCCGCGGACCATCGATTCTCATCGTCGAGGATGAAACGTTGGTGCGCATGGGCGTCGCCGAGCATTTGCGCGATGCTGGGTTCACGGTCATCGAGGCTGCAAGCGGCGATGAAGCGCGCGCGGTCCTGGAGGCGGGCGTACGCGTCGACGTCGTGTTTTCCGACATCATGATGCCGGGCGCCGTCGATGGCTTGGCGTTGGCGGAATGGATTGGGCAATTGCCATCAGCGCCGGCGATCGTGCTCACGTCCGGCGTGCCTGCTGTGCTCGGCGAAGCTCAAAGCCGACATCCCCACATTCGAGCCGTCCTTATCAAGCCATATTCGTACGACGCTTTAGAGCGCGTCGCGCGCGAGCTTGCGCCGAAGGGCGACTAGATTTGATCGTTCACGACGACAAGCCGCATCCCCTTTGGCTCTTTCGCCAGAGGCGGATGCAGCGAACCCAAGCGCAAGCGCTGAATAGTCTTGCCCGAGACAAACGCTTGGCCGCCGAGCGCCTGGAAGAGGCCAAGATAGCGCACGCCGAGCCGCTCATCGGTTTTGAGCGGCGTGATCAGGATTTCCGCGCCGAGTAGGGCGCGATCGCTGGTCTCCGCCGTCACGCGCGCGATCGACGGTTCGCCGGCGGCCGCGCTCGCATCGATCAGCGCATTGAGAAGGCCCAGGTCCGGCGCGAGGAACAAAGTCGAGAGGTCGTGCTCGCGCAGGTCGCGACCGAACAGCTTTACAAGTTCGGCGCCGAAAGTGCGAATGGGCAGGCGCCCGTCCTTGGTGCGCTCGATCACGAAGAGCCGTTCCAGAACCTGATCGGCGCCGCCTTTTTTTGGCTTTGCGGTCGGGTTTCCCGCCAAGGCGCGGCCGTACACGAGCAAAGCCCGTGTGTCCGGGTGGAAGCTCTCTTCGCCCATCATCGCCGTCACATCCGTTGCAACGACGAAAGTCATGCAAAGGCAACGCCCGCGCGGGTGACGCGAAAAGCGTTCACCATTGGGAGGCGTTCACCCAATTGGCGAGAATTGGCCCCCGATTTGCAGCGCTTGGGCTGAGATTCAGCGGAGAAAGCGCATGGGCGTTTCAATCCGGTACATCGTGGCGTTCTCGGCGTTCAGCTTGGCTGCGCTGGGATACGCACTTCTCTAAAGCGCACAGATCGACGCTCCCTGCCGAACCTCAAGGCCAAGGCCTGCCCCCGCGCGAGCGGGGGTTTTTGTTTACGCTAACGAGCGCGCGAATTTTGCGAGGCAACGCGGATAAAGTTCGTGCTCGAGCGCGAGCAGGCGATGCGCGAGCCTTTCCGGTGTATCGCCGGGTTCGATCGGCATCGTCGCTTGGCCGATGATTTCGCCGGCATCGACTTCCTCAACTACGAGATGGACGGTCGCCCCATGCTCGGCGTCGCCCGCTTCGAGCACGCGCGCATGCGTGTTGGTGCCTGGGTACTTCGGCAGCAGAGACGGATGGATGTTCACCAGCCGGCCCGCCCACGCGTGCGCGAAGAACGGCGTCAGCACGCGCATGAAGCCGGCGAGCGCAACGATGTCGATTTTACGCGCGCGCAGCGCCGCATCGACCTCGCGCTCGAATGCCTCGCGATCCTTGCCGAACGGCTTGTGATCGATGGTCAGCGCCTCGACGCGAGCGGCACGCGCCCGCTCGAGGCCTTCGACGTTTGGCACGTTGGAAATGACGAGCGCGATTTCGTAGGCGTCCTGCTTGGCGTCCAGGAGCGCCTGCAGGTTCGTGCCGCGCCCCGAAATCAGAACGGCGACGCGTTTCATGCCGCTTTGAGCTGGCCGATCTTGAACGCGCGCTCGCCGCTCGCGTTCAGTTTGGCGATCACCTCATCGGCATTCGCTTGATCGACAATCAGCGCCATCCCGATTCCAAGATTGAACGTGCGGCGCATATCTTCTTCCGGCACGCCGCCGGTCGCTTGCAGCCATTCGAACACCGCAGGGCGCTGCCATGCGCTCCAATCGAAGTCCGCGGCGAGTTCATCCGGCAAAGCGCGCGGGGTGTTCTCAACCAAGCCGCCGCCGGTGATATGCGCGAGGCCCTTGATCAGCTTCGCATCGAACAGCGGCTTCAAGGCCTTGGCATAAATGCTCGTCGGCGCTAGCAAAGCTTCGGCGAGCGTTTTGCCTTTCTCAAACGGCGCTGGCGCCTCCCACGCGAGCCCGCTGCGCTCTACGACTTTGCGCACCAGCGAGTAGCCGTTGGAGTGACATCCCGACGACGCCACGCCGACGATCACGTCATCCGCGCGCATCTCGTCGACACGCGGCAATAGCGTCCCGCGTTCAGCGGCGCCGATCGCGAAGCCGGCGAGGTCATAGTCGCCCTTCGCATACATGCCCGGCATTTCCGCTGTCTCGCCGCCCGCCAGCGCGCAGCCTGCTTGCTTGCAGCCTTCGGCGATGCCGCGCACCACTAGCGCGGCTTGATCCGCATCGAGCTTCGCGGTGGCGTAATAGTCCAGGAACATCACCGGCTCGGCGCCTTGCGCGGACAGGTCGTTCACGCACATCGCCACCAGATCGATGCCGACGGTCTCATGACGTCCGCTTTCGATTGCGATCTTCAGCTTGGTGCCGACCCCATCCGTGGTTGCGAGAAACACCGGATCCTTGAAGCCCGCCGCCTTCGGATCGAACACGGCCGCAAATCCGCCCAACCCCGCCTCAGCGCCAGGGCGTGCGGTTGATTTCGCAGCCGGTTTAATCAAATCGACCAGGCGCTCGCCCTCGTCGATATCCACGCCCGCATCGCGGTACGTCAGCCCGTTGGTTCCTTTAGGATTGTTCACGCGCACGTCCGGTTCGAAAAGCCGCCACATTGATAGGCGATTCCCCGCCCGCAGCGCGGCGGACTTGAAATTCGCACGCTGCGTGGTGGCGAAAATGAAGCGAATTTCAAGTCCATAAGCCGCGCTAAGCCCTTTGATTCTAGCGTCCCTTTAGATTTGAAATGCGACAAGTGCTCGACCCAGGCTAAGGGTCGCATTTCAAATCCGGGACGCTAGGGTTCTAGCGAAATTTTCCCGCAACGAGGTAGGTAATGAGACACCCTGTGGCCGCTGTCTTGGCTTTCGCTTTGGCGGCCTTTTGCGCGCTCATGCCTAGCCCGGCAAGCGCCCAGGCCAACAATGTGTACACAGTGGCCGGGATCTATGTGGATGTGACGGCGGCGAATGCCGCTTCGGCGCAGCAGGCGGGTTTCGCATCAGCGGCGCAACTCGGTCTCACGAGGCTCGTCCAGCGCGTTACGCTGCCTGCCGATCTGGCCGCGCACGGCGCGTCGGTGCCCGATCAGGCGAGCCTCGATCGCCTCGTGCTCAGCACCGATGTCGAGGAAGAGCGCCGCTCCGGCACGCGCTATATTGGCCGGCTTACCGTACGCTTCGATCCCAACGGTGTGCGCACATTGTTGCGTCAGCAAGGGTTGACCGTTGTCGACGCGCGCTCCGCGCCGGAACTGGTTGCGGCCGTAGCCGCCGAGGGCACACCGCCCGACACAGCTGCGCTCTGGCAGCAAGTGTGGGCCCAGGGCGGTTTCGCCGAAGAGCTTGTGCCGCTGAACGTCGCGCCCGCGACGCTGCAAGGCGCGCCGAACTGGCAGACCGCTGCGCCGTTCGCGCAAGCGGCCGCGGCAACGTCGGCGCTCTACGCAACACTGCGCGTGCAGGGTTCGACGGCCACAGCGAACTTGGTTGAAGTATCAGCAAGCGGCCAGCGCGATCGCGGCGCGGTGAGCGCGCAGATCAGCGGCAGCGACGCTGCGGCCCTTCGCACCGCTCTGGCGTCGTTGGCCCAGCAAGCGAGCAATCTCGTGCAAAACGACTGGAAATCACGCGCAAGCACCGGCGTTGCCGGACAACGCGCGCGCATTTCGGCCTCGGCGCTCTATTCCGATGAGCGCCAGTGGGAGGCCATCAAAGCTGCGCTCGGCGCGGCGGCCCAAACGCTGATCTCTGAAATCCGCATCGAAGCTGTCGGCCGTGAAGGCGCGCTTGTGTCGTTCTCCTTTGTTGGCGATCGCGGCGCGCTCGTCGCCGAGCTCGCCCGGCGCGGCGTGCAATTGCAGGACACGCCGCAAGGCCCGGTGCTGCGCGCCGCAAGCGCCACGCGCTGAGGCGATGAGCCAGCAACGCCTGTTCGAGTTCCGCATGGGCGAGCGATCGCCCGAAACATTGGTGGTCACCGACGCCAATCGCGACGCTGCGCGCCTGCTGACGGATTGGCGCGCTTGGCCCGGCGGCGCACTCGCGCTCATCGGACCGCGCGGTTCGGGCAAAACCCATCTGGCGCTCGCCTGGGCCGTCGAAGCGGGCGCCCGCCAAGTTTCGCCGCGTGCGGCGCCTGAGGACGCCGCGGCCATTTTCCGGGAAGCGGGCGGCCGCATCCTGATCGACGAAGCCGACCAGGAGGCCGACGAGGGCGCCCTTTGGCGGGTCCTGGATCTGGCAAAAGCCGAGGGCGGCGCTGTGCTTTTGGTGGGATTGGAGCCCCCCGGCGCTTGGGGCGCCGCCATCCCGGATCTCCGCTCGCGCCTGGCTTCGATGGCCGTCGCCCGGCTTGGGGAGCCTGACGAGGCCCTGATGGAGGTCGTTTTGCGGCGCGTCTGTCGCGAACAATTCATTCATTTGAGCGATGATGCCGCTCGGTATTTGGCGAGACGGCTGCCGCGGACTTTCGCGGCGGCCTATTCTTTGGCGGCGGCGCTCGATCTCGATCTAGCCAAGGGCGCCAAGCCCGTCGCCGTGCCGGCGGCGCGCCGAGCGCTGGAAAGGGCGCAGGCGGGTTGGGGTGGTGGAGACGGTTAACAGATGGCGAAGTCGCGCAAGAAGAAGCGCGCGGAGGCGGAGAAACCGTCTGCGCTGGCGGGACCGGACCGGTACCTGAACCGCGAGCTGTCCTGGCTCGCGTTCAATACACGCGTGCTCGAGGAAGCTGAAAACGAACGCCATCCGCTGCTGGAACGCCTGCGCTTTCTTTCGATCTCAGCGTCCAACCTCGACGAATTCTACATGGTGCGTGTGGCGGGCCTGCACGAGCAGGCCAAGTCCGGCGTGTCCATCCTCAGCCAAGACGGCCTGACGCCAGCCGAGCAGTTGGCGCGCATTCACACCGCCGCCAGCGAACTGATCGCCCGCCAGCAGAAGAACTGGCGCATCTTGCGCGCCGCGTTGCGCGGCGCCGGCATCGCCGTTGTCGATACCGACGAATTGAGCGATGGCGAGCGCGCCTGGTTGAAACCGTTCTTCATGGCGGAAATCTTCCCGTTGCTGACGCCGCTCGCCGTCGATCCGGCGCACCCGTTTCCATTCATTCCGAACTTGGGCTTTGCCATCGCGCTCAAGCTGCGCCGCAAAGCTGACGGCCGCGCGCTCAACGCACTGATCCCGGTGCCGAGTCAAGTCGCGCGCTTCATCGATGTTTCGCCGGCCAAGCCGCAGCCAGAACTCGCGGTGGGCGAACGCGCGCCCAAGCGCTTCGTGACGCTCGAGAACGCCATCACGCTGTTCCTGAACGAACTCTTCCCTGACTACAAAGTCGACGCCCAGGGCGCATTCCGCATCGTGCGCGACAGCGAAATCGAAATCGCGGAAGAGTCGGAAGACCTCGTGCGCGAATTCGAGGTGCGCCTGAAAGAACGCCGCCTCGGCGACATTGTGCGCCTGAAAATCGATGCCGCCATGGACGAGGCCATGCGCGCGTTCATTGTGCGCGAGCTTGAGGCCGACGCGCGCGACGTCATCGTCGTCGATGGCATGCTCGGCCTGACATCGCTGTCGACGTTGGTGCACGAAGAGCGCCCTGATCTGAAATTCCCGCGCTACGAACCGCGCTCTCCCGAACGCATCCGCGACTTCGGTGGCGATAGCTTCGCGGCGATCCGCGTCAAAGATATCTTGGTTCACCACCCGTACGAGTCGTTCGACTCTGTGGTGCAGTTCGTGCGCCAAGCCGCCGCCGATCCTGCCGTGGTGGCGATCAAGCAAACGCTCTACCGGACCTCGAAGGACTCTCCGATCGTTGCAGCGCTCGTCGCCGCCGCGGAGGCGGGCAAGAACGTCACCGCGCTGATCGAGATCAAGGCGCGCTTCGATGAAGAAGCCAACATGCGCCAAGCGCAGATGCTGGAGCGCGCTGGCGCTTCAGTCGTCTACGGCTTCATCGACTTCAAGACCCACTCGAAGGTGAGCCTCGTGGTGCGCCGCGAACTCGATGGTTTGCGCACCTACACGCACTTTGGCACGGGCAATTATCACCCGATCACAGCGCGCGTGTATCAGGATCTATCGCTCTTCACCTGCGACCCAGCCATCGGCCGCGACGCTGGCCGCCTGTTCAATTTCGTCACTGGTTACGCGCGCCCATCGCAGCTCGAAAAAATCGCGATGTCGCCGATCAACGTGAAGCAGGCGCTGCTGCAGTACATCGACGACGAAATCGCGCACGCCAAGGCCGGCCGCGAGGGCGCGATCTGGGCCAAGCTCAACGCGCTCGTGCACCCGGAGGTGATCGAAGCGCTTTACCGCGCCTCCAATGAAGGCGTGAAGATCGACCTCGTTGTCCGCGGCATCTGCTGTCTGCGGCCTGGCGTGTCCGGCATGTCCGAGAATATCCGCGTCAAATCGATCGTCGGGCGGTTCCTCGAGCATTCGCGCATCGTTTGTTTCGGAAACGGCGCGAAACTCCCCAATCCGAAGGCCAAGGTCTTCATCTCTTCGGCTGACTGGATGCCGCGGAACCTGGAGCGCCGCGTCGAGGTCATGTGTCCGGTTGAAAATCCCACCGTTCACCAGCAAGTACTCGACCAGATCATGGTCGCGAACCTCAACGATGAGGCGCAGAGCTGGTATATGGACTCCGAAGGGGGCTTCAAACGCGTCGACGTTTCCAAACTGGACGAGCCGTTCTCCGCGCACGAATACTTCATGCGCAACCCCAGCTTGTCGGGGCGCGGCCGCGCGCTCAAGGGCAACGCACCGGCGGCGTTCGACCATATCGGCGCGCGCTTCAAATAGAGGCTGATACGTGAGCGGGCGCGGCCAACGCGCGCTGCGTGACGGCGAAAACGCCGCTGTCATCGACGTCGGCTCCAACTCCGTGCGTCTCGTCGTCTATCGCATCGACGGACGCGCGATGACGCCGATCCTCAACGAAAAGGTCATGGCCGGCTTAGGCCGCGATCTTGCGCGCACCGGCAAGCTCGCGCCCGCCGGCGTTGACGCCGCCACGCACGCAGTGCGCCGCTTTTCGCTTCTCCTAGAAGCGACCGGCGTTGAGAGTATTTTTGCCGTCGGCACCGCCGCCGTGCGTGAAGCGAAGGATGGCCGCGCCTTCGCGAGAGAAATCGAGAGCGAGACCGGCATCGCGTTGCGCATCCTCGACGGTGACGAGGAAGCGCGTCTCTCCGCACTTGGGGTCAGCGCCGGCGCGCCAGACGCGAAGGGCATCGTCGGCGACCTCGGCGGCGCCAGCCTCGAACTCATCGAGATTTCACCGAAAGGTCCGGGGCGCGGTGAAACGTTCCCCCTTGGGCCTCTCACTCTCGCCGACGATGATGGCTTCGACTATGGCCGCGTGAGTAAGGCGATCGCGAAAGGCCTCGGCGATACCAAACTACTGGGTAAGCGCGCGGGCGACTTCTACGCCGTCGGCGGCGCGTGGCGCGCGCTTGGGCGCATCGACATGTCGATGCGCGACCATCCTCTGGGGGTCCTGCACCACTACGAAATGTCGCGCAACGAGACGCTGAAACTCGCCGATGTTGTTCGCAGGCAGGGCCGCCGTTCGCTCGAGAAACTGGAGGAGACTGCCGCGAAGCGATCCGAAACGCTGCCGTACGCCGCCGTGGTGCTTGAACAACTCATGCTTGAGGGCCAGTTCGACCGCGTGATCATATCCGCCTTCGGCTTGCGCGAAGGCGTGCTGATCGAACGCATGAGCGAGGCCGCGCTGAAGGAGCATCCGCTCATTGCTGCCGCTGAAGCGCTTGCTGGCCGCTGGTCGCGCTCAAGCAAGTTCGGCGTTGCGCTCGAAGAGTGGATGGCGCCGATGTTCAAGGGCCAGCCCTTTGTCTTTCCGGAAAAGCGCGAGCGCGTGTTGCGCGGCGCGGCGGCTCGTCTTGCCGACGTCGGCGGCCCGCTCCATCCGGACCAGCGCATCGAGATCATGTTCGATCTCATTCTGCGCGCGCCGCTTGCCGCCATCAGCCACGAGGAGCGCGCCTTTCTCGCCGCCGCCATCCATCACCGTTACACCAAGGCCCAGCCGCACCACGCCGACGCCTACCTCCGGCTGCTTAGCGAAGAACAGCAATCGGCTGCCGCAGCGCTCGGCGCGGCGCTGCGCCTCGGCGCCCACATTTCCGGCCGCAGCGAGACTCTGCTCGCGTCTTTTGAGGTCGAAGCAGTTGACGGCAAGCTCCTGCTTCGGGTGAAGAAGAAGGTCAGTGAACTCGCGACCGAGGCGGCGTTGCGGCGATTGGATGCCGCCGCCCAAGCGCTCGGCCTCACACCGGAGACGAAGATCGTATGAGCGACGCCCCGCCTGACCGGCTTTCGGTTGATCCCGACAGCCCGTTTCACGACGCCAAGCTGCTGGAGCGCGGCATCGGTGTGCGCTTCCGCGGTGTCGAGAAGAACAACGTGGAAGAGTATTGCGTGAGCGAGGGCTGGGTGCGGCTGGCGGTGGGCAACACCCTCGACCGCAAGGGAAAGCAACTTACGATCAAGTATTCTGGCCCGGTCGAACCGTACTTCAAAGACGCCTAGGTCACTGCCGCCCGCCGCGTGCTGTGCTAGAAGGCGCGCGTGAGCGAGGAATTGGGCCCCCGTAAGCTGGCGGCGATCATGTCGATCGACATCGCTGGTTATTCCGCCATGAGCGAAATCAACGAGGGGGGCGCTGCCGCCCTCGTGGCGCGTTTACGCGCGTTGATCGCTGACACCGCCCCCACGCGGGGCGGACGTCTCTTCAACACCGCCGGCGACGGTTTCATGCTCGAATTCGCAAGCGCATCCGGTGCGCTCGAAACCGCAGAACATGTCCGCGCGGGCGTCGGACGCGAGCCCATCCGCATCGGCGTGCATGTCGGCGATGTGATCCTTGCGCCCAACGGCGATCTTCTCGGCCACAGCGTCAACATCGCCGCGCGCTTGCAGGAACTGGCGCGACCCGGTTCGATTGTGGTTTCGCTCGACGTGCGGCGCGCTGTGCGCGGCAAGCTCGCGCATCGCCTTCATCCGGCGGGCGCCGTGCAACTCGACAAGATGAGCGAGACGCTGGAAATCTTCACGCTTGAAGCGGTGGCCGCGCCGCGCGGACGCGGCGCCCGCGTCGAACCGGTGCTGGCGGTGTTGCCCTTCGACAATGAGAGCGACGAAGCCGACATGGAGTATTTCTCCGAAGGCATCGCCGATGAAATCATCATGACTTTGATGCGGCAGTCGCGCGTACGGATCATCGGGCGCACCTCGGCTTTTCAGTTCCGCGAAGAGAGGAAGCGCGAAGCTGCCTCGGCGCTCAACGCCACACATGTGCTGGACGGCGCAGTGCGTTGCGGCGGCGCCAAGCTGCGGGTCAGCGCGCATTTGATCGAAGCGTCCAGCGGCATGGCGCTCTGGAGCGACCGCTACGAGGGCGACCGCGCCGACGCATTCGCACTGGAAGACGCGGTTGCGGCCAAGGTTGCGCAGGCGCTGCGGCTCTCCTTCTATCGCAGCGAGCGCGCCACCACGAACCCGATCGACCCCGCCGCTTACGACCTCTATCTGCGCGCGCGCCAGATTTGGCTGATGCTCGACGATCCCGATGAGGAGCAGGCCGCGATGTTGTTGGAGCGCTGTGTCGCTCTGGCGCCGGATTTCGCCCGCGGCTGGGCGTCGCTGGCCAGCGTCTACGCATTTCTTCTGCCGCGCGACCGTGATGTGATCGGCGAACCGCGCCATCAGGCGGCGGTAGAGGCGGCGCAAACCGCACTCGAACTCGATCCCGATTGTGCGCAGGCTTTTGCGGCGCTGTCCCTGCTGAAGCCCGGTTTCTCCGATTATGCCGAGAAGCTGCGTCTTGCCGACGAAGCCATCGCGCGCACGCCCAACGATCCGGCTTTTCACATCGCGCGCGCCGCTTGGCTCTACGGCGTTGGACGCACGCGCGAAGCCGCCGCTGCACTCGAAATCGCGAGCGTACTTGAACCGTTCGGCCCCGCCGTCGAAGGCCTGCGCGCGAGCCTCATCATGTCGCGCGGCGAAGTGGACACAGCGCTCGACATCATGAATGGCGCCTGGGCGCGTTGGCCCGACTCCGCCTTCACTTGGTACATGATGTGGGTGACGCTGTGCGCCGCTGGCAAGCTAGACGCCGCCGAAGCGCTCGCTGCGCCCGAATGCGTTCCTCGCCGGGGCGTGACTCGCCACGATGTCCGCGTGCTGAAGCAATACGTCTCCTTGCTGCGCCACACGCCGGCAGAACGCCACATGGCCGCGGAAGCCATTCTCACAAGCGCTTCGCGCTCAACCGGGCCGTTGCCGCTCTCCAGCTGCATGACGGCGGCGCGCTTCGGCAGCGCGGACCGCGCCTTCGATGTCATCGATCGCGCGCTGGACCGCGGCCGCGCGCTCGCGGCCGATCCGCACGAAGCCTTTGGCATGGCGCGCTCGCAATCGTCGCTGCAGCTCTTCGTCCACAACGGCGGCGAACCCTTCTATCGCCACCGTCGCTTCCCCAAGCTCTGCGCACGGCTCGGTCTCGCGCAATACTGGATCGAGAACAGCCATTGGCCCGATTGTGCGGCGGACGTGGAGTACGATTTCAAAGCCGCGTGCCGCGAAGCCATAGCGTCATAGTTCGTCGATGGCGACTTTGCCGTTCTCAAGCTTGAGCGCGATCTTGCCGTGTTTCAGCGCCAGCGCACGTTCGCCAAACACTCTGCGCCGCCACCCCCGCAACGCTTCGACATCCGCTTCATCGCTCGCCGCGATCGCTTCGATATCCGACGCCGAAGCAATAAGTCGCGGCGCGACCTGATGGCGATCCGCCTCGAAGCGCAGCAGCACTTTCAGCAATTCCACCGTCGGCCCGATGCTCGATGGCAGCGGCGGCGGTCGTTCGTGCTTGTAGACGGGACGGCTCGGATCGTTGAAGGCGCGATCCAGCGCTTGCAGCAACTCTTGCGCGCCGCGTGAATTGCCGAAGCCGCGCGGCACCGCCCGCATGCGATCGAAATCCGCCGCCACTTTCGGCCGGTGCTCAGCGATTTCATAGAGCGCTTCGTCTTTCACGATACGACCGCGCGGCACGTCGCGCTGTTGCGCTTGCCGCTCGCGCCACGCCGCCGCCACCTGCAGGCCGAGCACATAATCCGCCGTCGTCTTGCGCAGCTTCAGCCGCAGCCAAGCATTCTCAGGCGTCGTGTCGTAGATTTCCGGATCAAGCAGCTTGCCGTGTTCCTCATCGAGCCAATCGAGGCGCTGCTCGCGCTCGAGCTTGTCGCGCATGCGCGGATAAAGGTCGCGCAAGTGCGTTACGTCCGCGATGGCGTAGGCGAGCTGTGCATCTGACAGCGGCCGCCGCGCCCAATCGGTGAAGCGCGAGGACTTATCCAGGCGACGTTTCAGCATCTGCTGAACGAGTGCGTCATAGGCGATCGAGTCGCCATAGCCGCACGCCATCGCGGCGATCTGCGTATCGAACACCGGATGCGGCAGCGCTTCACCGAGCTTCAAGAAAATTTCCAAATCCTGCCGCGCCGCGTGGAAGACCTTGAGCACCTTGGTGTTCTTCATCAGCGTCAGGAACGGAGCGAGGTCCAAACCTGGCGCCAGCGGGTCGATGGCGGCCTCGACGCCGTCCGCCGCCGCCTGAATAACGCACAGTTTCGGCCAGTACGTCGTCTCGCGCATGAACTCGGTGTCGACGGCCACGAACGGCTGCGCCGCCAGTTCTTGGCTCAGCTCTTCCAGTTCCGCGGTTTTGGTGACCACGCGCATGGGGGCTGAGTGGGGTGCGCCGGGCGCCGGGTCAAGGCAGACGTGGGGCGGAACTGGTCTGGAAGCCCCTAAAGCAGCGTCCCTTGCGGGTTGGCGTCCACAACGCCACTCAGCGTGCCATCATCTTCCCGCGGCCCGGTGAGAATGTTCGACATTCGCGCCGGATCGAACGGCCGCGCCAGCGTCATCGCCTCGTCTTCCGATCCATCCATCCAAACTTCAAGATCATCGCCCGTCAGCATCACCGGCATCGCCGCTGCGTGCACCGGCTTCGTTAGCTCATTTGCCTCCGTCGTCAGGATCGCGAACAGGCGATGCTTGTCTTCTTCCTTGCCGCGCACGCCTTCCCATGGCCGCCAGATTCCTGCGAAGCAGAAGATCGGCCGGTCAAGCCCCAGCGCGTACCAGTGCGCCACCTTTGGCGTCGTATCCGTGTATTCGACAAAGCTTGTCGCCGGCACGAGGCAGCGAAAGCCATCGCGCAACCAGCCGCGCCAGTATGGGCTATCGAGATTGCGCACATTGGTGACCGGCCGTTTGCCGCCGCCCGCCGGCGGAAAGCCCCAGCGCATCGTCACCATCTCGCGCACGCCTTCGCGGTCCTTGCGCACGACCGGCGCCAGCTGATCCGGGAAGATGGCCGGCAGCGGCGGCTGGTTGCCGGTCTTGTCGCGCATGGCGCGGGTGTAGGCCACCGCCGCCTCGCGCGATTTGGTCATTGAATAGAGGTTGCACATCTGGCCTGCAGATGGGCCCACGAGGCTCGCCTTGACAAGCCGGGCGCCCCCGTGCGCTACCCCACGCCTTCCCGAACGCTTCGGAGCCTGGAAATGCACGCCTACCGTACCCACACCTGCGGCCAATTGCGGCCCGCCGACGCCGGCAAGAGCGTGCGGTTGTCTGGCTGGGTGCACCGTAAGCGCGACCATGGCGGGCTTCTGTTCATCGACTTGCGCGACAATTACGGCCTGACCCAGATCGTCATCGCGCCGTCCTCGCCGGCGTTTGCGGCGGCCGAGAAAACACGCGCCGAAAGCGTCATCCGCATCGATGGCAAGGTGGTCGAGCGCACTGCTGAGACCGTGAACGCCAACCTGCCGACGGGCGGCATCGAAGTGCAAGCGAGCGCGATCGAGACGCTCGGCGCGGCCGAAGAGCTTCCGCTGCCGGTCTTTGGCGAACCGGACTATCCTGAAGACCTGCGCCTTAAATATCGCTTCCTCGATCTGCGCCGCGAGAAGCTGCACAAGTCGATCCTGCTGCGCAGCCAAGTGATCTCGTCACTGCGGCGGCGTATGATCGAGTCCGGTTTCACTGAGTTCCAAACGCCGATCCTGACGGCGTCCAGCCCAGAAGGCGCGCGCGATTTTCTGGTGCCGTCGCGTCTTCATCCCGGAAAATTCTACGCGCTGCCGCAGGCGCCGCAGCAGTTCAAACAGCTGCTGATGGTTGCTGGCTTCGATCGCTATTTCCAGATCGCGCCGTGCTTCCGCGACGAAGATGCGCGCGCCGACCGTTCACCCGGCGAATTCTACCAGCTTGATTTCGAGATGAGCTTCGTCACCCAGGAGGACGTGTTCAACGCTATCGAGCCCGTGCTCGCCGGCGTGTTCGAGGAATTCGGCCAAGGCAAACGCGTTACGAAGGCTGGCAAATTCCCGCGCATTCCGTTTGCAGAGTCCATCCGCAAATACGGCTCCGACAAGCCTGACCTCCGCAACCCGCTCATCCTGCAAGACGTGAGCGAACATTTCCGCGGTGGCGGTTTCGGTCTGTTCGCGAAAATCCTCGACGCAAATCCGAAGAACGCGGTGTGGGCGATCCCCGCGCCAACTGGCGGCAATCGCGCCTTCACCGATCGCATGAATGCTTGGGCGCAAAGCGAAGGTCAGCCGGGGCTTGGCAACATCTTCTGGCGCGAGGGCGAAGAAGGCGGCGCGGGGCCCGTTGCTAAGAATATTGGCGTGGAGAAGACCACAGCCATCCGCGAACAGCTCGCCTTGAAGGTCGGCGATGCGGCCTTCTTTGTGGCGGGCGATCCAAGCGTCTTCTACAAGTTTGCGGGCCAAGCCCGCAACAAGGTCGCCGACGAACTTAACCTCGCCGACAAAGATCAGTTCGCGTTCTGCTGGATCGTCGACTTCCCGATGTACGAGTGGAGCGAGGAAGAGAAGAAGATCGACTTCTCCCACAACCCATTCTCGATGCCGAACTACGACCACGAGAAGTTCTTGAAGCTCGACGCGAACGACCGCGAGACCATCGAGAAGATCACCGCCTTCCAGTACGACATCGTCTGCAACGGTGTGGAGCTCTCCTCGGGCGCGATCCGCAACCACAAGCCCGACATCATGATCAAAGCCTTCGAGATTGCCGGCTACGGGCGCGAAGTGGTCGAAGAAAAGTTCGGCGGCATGCTGAACGCCTTCCGCTATGGCGCCCCGCCGCACGGCGGGTCAGCTCCAGGCGTCGACCGCATCGTGATGCTGCTCGCTGGCGTCGACAACATCCGGGAAGTCATTGTCTTCCCGTTCAACCAACAGGCCCAAGACCTGATGATGAACGCGCCGGGCGAAGTGACGGCGAAGCAGCTGAAAGAGCTGCACATCCGCGTCGTCGATCAGCCGAAAAGCTGACGTCACTGACGGTGCTTCGTTAAGACGGCGCAATGTGCAGATGCGCCGCTTGACGGCCACACCGGCGCCTCTGTTCAACCAAAGGCGGCGAGGGTTGGCATGACGGATATCGTCATCGCGGCGGCGCCGGCGGATGAGGCGCGTGCGAACGCCATCGCCGAGGCGCTTGCCGCATTGGGGTTTGATGTAGCGCCCAGGGCGCTCGACGACGGCGACTTGGCGCAGGCCGTCGACGACGCGAAGTGCGTTTTGGCGCTTTGGTCGCCGAGCGCCACCGAAACACCCCGGCTCGCCGAACAAGCGACACTGGCCCTGGAGCGCAACAAGCTCGTCTGCGCCGAACTCGATGGCGGCGCGCTGCCCGCGTCGTTCGAAACAGCGCCGCGCACCAATCTCGACGCCAGCGACCGCGTCATCTTCAAGCAGCGCTTCGAAGCCTTGATTGCGCAGATCGAACGGCTCACGCCGACCGAAGGCGATTCCGACGCCTTTCCGGAAGCGCTCGCCAAAGCGCGCGCCGCGATCGGCATGCCGCCGCTGCCGCCGCCAGTGCCCGAGGCGATTTCTCCGTTCGCGACGGCGGAGCGGCTGCCGCCGACCCCAACGCAAGCGCCGCCACCGGTGGTGCGCCAGCGCCGGCAATGGTGGAGGATCGCCGCGCTCGGCGCGATGACGCTGCTTCTGTTCGCCGTCGGCATCGGCGCGAGCCGCGTCATCACCGCCTTGCGCACGGCGCCCATTTTGACGACGCGCTCAGTTCACACGACACCCGTTGCGCCGACATCGTTGTCGATGCCGACCTACGGCATCACTGAAGCGCAGCTCGAAACGCTGCCTTGGCGTGAAGCCGCCGCGCGCATCAACGCTGCCGAAACCGAGCAGATCAAAACCGCTGCCGAACGTGGCGACGCGTTCGCGCAAACGCTGGCGTGTCTGGGCCATCTCGCGGGGGCCGCAAACTTTCTGCCGAGCCCGACCGCCGCGGGCGGTTATTGCGACGAAGCCTCAGCGCAAAATTATCGCGCCGGCCTCTACATGAGTTGGACTCTGCGCCGCTCCGCGCCGAACGCTCCCATCACCGAAGCAGTGGCGCGTGATCGCCTGGCGGAAGCCGCGCGCCGGGGATTGGTGGCGGCGCAAATCGATTACGCGCTTGTGCTCGCACCTGACGCACGCGCCTCTGCGGAGGCGCAAGTCGAGGCAGGGCGCTTGTTGCTTGCCGCAGCCGAACAGGGCGATCCACGCGGGCAATATTATTACGCGCGTTGGCTGCGGGACTCGCCCGCCGGCCCGCGTAGTCCCGTCGCCGCCATTCCGTATCTCCAGCACGCCTCTGACGCGGGCGAGGTCGACGCGCTACACATGCTGGGCACCTTCTATCGCGACGGCATCGGCGTTCCGCGCGACGCCGCGCGCGCCCGCGCTCTCTACGAACGCGCCGCCGCGCGGAATTTCCCGGCCTCGATGATGAACCTTGCCGACATGCTGCGCAGCGTCGACCGCGCTCGCGCGACGCAGCTCTACGCGCGGCTCGCCTGCATGCGCGACGAGCACCAGATCGCGCCCGTCGCCCAACGGCGCCTGCGCGCCATGGGCGAAGCCGTCAGCTGCCGCTGAGGTATCGGTTTTCGAGCACGGCGCCGGTCTGCGCATCGATGCCGACCGCGTAGGCGCCGTCACTGCCGCGAACCGTGAAGGCGTAGCGCATGGCGCCATCGGGCGCGCGCACCAATTGCCCATCGCTGATTTCACCGGCGCGCGCGGCCAGAGCCAGCGTGCGCGCTCGATCCATGCTGATGTGCGTGCCCGGCGCTTCGGCCGACGGCGGCGGCCTCGACATATCTTCTTGCGTCTGGCTCGCCGCGTTCGAGATCGCGATCCCGCCTTGGCGCATGTCCTCACCCAGGCCTTGCACTGTGTTGCAACCGGCCAGGGCGCCCGCGGCCAGGAGAGCCACGACGACCGTTGTCCTTTGAGCCATCCGGCGAGTTCCTTGTTTTGGCTGCGCCCCAGCGCGCACAAAACTCCGAAGCAAATACGGTGTTCCGAAGGCAGGATCGCTGCAACGCCGCAACGACTGCCGCACTTTAACATTTCGTTTAGCGCTGCAGCCCACCGCTCGCATCACGGGGAGAGGACGGAGGGCGCATCATGGCGCAATCGCATTCGCACGGCCCGCACATTCCGGGCGTCTCGTTTTCGTGGCGGCGCGCCATCGGGCTCTCGGCGCTCGAAGGCAAGATTTCGCGCACCACCGGCATCCCGCTCACGCGCTCCGGCCGCGAACGCAAGATGGGCCGCATCTTCGAACATCTGCTCGGCTATCTTTTCATGGGCTTGCTGCTGTTCGTCGGCTACGAGCTCGTCGTGCATCCCGCCGCGCTGAACTGGCTAATCGGGCTCTTCAACCACCATTGACGCGTGGATTTGAGCGAGCGTCGCAGCGCTCGCTCAACCACAAGTGATCGCGCCCTGTGCGCGTTCATGTGCATCCAGCAATGCTGAAACCGGCATCCTGAGCCCAGTGCGCACGCGCGCTGACACGGGCGGAGGATATGGCGTCTCTTGAATTGAAGAGCGTGACGAAGAGCTATGGCCGCAAGCACGTGCTCGCGGATGTGTCGCTCTCCTTCGCGCCAGGGCTGACGTTGCTGACGGGGCCTAGCGGGGCGGGCAAATCCACTCTGTTGCGCCTTATAGCCACCGCCGAACGCCCCAATCGCGGCGCGATTACCTGGGATGGCCGCAGCGGACATGGCGCCGTACGCCAAACACTGGGTTATGCGCCACAAGCGGTTGATTTACCCGAAGACCTGACCGCCCGCGAATTCGCGCTGCACATCGCCTCGCTAAAGGGTCTCAACCAATCCCAAGCCGACAAGCAATTTGGCGCCATCACCGACGCCATCGGTCTCCATGCCGATATCAACAACCGCATCGCCAGCTTCTCCGGCGGCATGCGCCGCAGGCTCATCTTCGCGCAGGCCATGCTCGGCGCGCCGCGTTTGTTGGCGTTGGATGAACCCACTGCCGAGCTCGACGCCGAAACCGCGCGCAAGCTGAGCGTGCTCATTCTCGAGCGCGCCCGCGAAGCCGTCGTGATCATGACCACGCACCTCGCAGACGAACTCGCGCCGCAAGCCGTGCAAAAGCTTCGCGTCGAAGCTGGCAAAGTGCTGCCGGCATGAGCGCTCTCGCGGTCGCCAATTCTTCGCTCGGCGCATCGCTCGCGCGCTATCTGCGCAGTCGCGCTCTCTGGATCATGCTAATTGTTGCGCCGGTGGGCGCGCGCTACATGCTGCCGCTCGACAATGGCGGCGGCATCAAAATCGCTATCGGCGATCGCTTGCCGGAAATGACCTCGCCATTCCTAGGCGTCTCGCTCGGCATCATCGTTTCAACGCTTCTGCTGCCAATCGCGTGGCTCTATTTGCGTTCCAACACCACGCGTCGCCAGCCGTGGCAGGTGGAAGAGGTGACGACGGCCTCACGCATCGCGATCGCGCTGGGCCGCTTTGTCGCCGACGCCGCTGTGTTGCTTGCGTTCCTCGCCGCGCTCAACCTGGCAGGCATCTACCTCGCCACCTTCATGCTCCGCGGTGGAGCGCTCAACGTCGCCGAACTCAGCTTCGCGCTTTGGCTTGTCGCCGCACCCGCGCTTATCGGCCTCGCGGCGCTCCGCATTCTCTTCGACGCGCGGCCGCTTCTGCGCTCAGGATTTGGTGATTTTGCCTATTTCTGCACCTGGGTCGGTTCGCTCGCCGCACCCATCGAACACGCGGAGCCGGGTTTCGCGTCCAACATGCGCGACTTCGCAGGTTTCGTGACTCCGCTCCAGTTCGGCGCGCCGCCAGGCACCAACAGCTTCTCCATCGGTGGCGGCTTCAACGTCACCGGCTCGGTGCATCTCGATGTGATGGCGGGCCTGCTTTCGCCTGGTTACATCGAGTCACGCTTTGCGTGGATCGGCATTGCCGTGGCGATCGTGATCGTGGCGGGG
>JADMIO010819975.1_pt1 | contig 39316 bp, 50 predicted proteins | sample 8958161 | NCBI WGS metagenome assembly JADMIO01 (sample SAMN16585339, study PRJNA669376) | soil metagenome | isolation source: Crop rotation soil | place: USA: Cullars Rotation, Alabama | collected 2011 | reverse complement strand
GCCGCGACTTCAAGTCACGTGAATTCCAAGCTTCGGATCCCACTGTGCTGGAAAGCGGACTTTTTGGATCGGCGACGCGATGCACATCAATACGGTCGGTCTTGGCAACCCCATCAAGCGCACTTGCTCCACCTGCCACGGCATGCACATGACGGGCATGGACACGGCCAACGGTTGGATGGATCTCGGAACCACCAACCATCCATGGGCGCTCGAGCCGCCCGAGAGCCCATGGGCCGTGAAGCGGCCGGAGCTGCCGCTGTTCAAGATCACCTGCCGTGAGGATCTCCCGCCGCACCCTTTCCTCGGGCGTACGATCTACACGCAAGATCCCGGCCGCGCCCTGATCTCGGGCAAGTGCGAGGACGTCGGCGCGATCGTGATCCAACAGTTTCGCGGTCTCGCCGCACGCGCGCCGTACTTCTCCAACGGCTCGGCGGCGAGCTTGCGAGACCTCGTCGATTTCTATGATCGGCGCTTCAACATTCGTTTCACGGAGCAGGAACGCGTGGACCTCGTCAATTTCCTGAGTGTCCTCTGATGCGCGGCGTGGATCGCGGTTGGGTATTCGCCGCGCTAGCGCTCGGCCCGGCGCTCGCGGCGGCGGAGCCGAAGGCCGGCGACCGCCTGAGCTTCGTGGCTTGCCCGATCGTACGCGACACTCGCTCGGTACCATGCTGGCTCAGCGAGCACGGTGACGAGCTTTACTACCTCACCATTCAGAGCGACGTGAGCGCAGCCGTCCAGCCGCCGATGCTCGGCCACCAGGTGCTCGTCGAAGGCGTGGTGTCAGATGCGCCGCGGATTTGCGGCGGCATCGTGCTCGCGTCCGTGCATCTTTCGGTGATGCCGGAGCGCGACGCCAACTGCAATACGCTTCTGCCAGCCGACGACCGTTATACGATCGACTTCAACCCGCGGCCGCCGGGCCCGAGCGGCGGCCGGCTCGCGTTCGCGCCCGATCCGGCCACGAGCGCGCGGTCAGCGCCTCGTTACGAGGGCCCGCAGACCGTCGAGCTGTACTTCGATTTCGACAAGGGGGTGTCGTTCCGCCATCCGGCGGATCTTGTTTCGATCCTCGAGCGCGCGCGCCAGATTGCGGCAAAACGCGGCGGCGTCACGGGAGTGCGCGGCGCGCATCGCTTGAGCGACGGCTCGCTGCTCGAAGAGTCACCCTCCGTCGGGCAACGGCGCGCCGAGGAAGTGGCGCGGCTGCTCACGGGCGCGGGATTGAAGATTCCGCTGTCCGTCGATTGGAAGGACGGTGAGCCCGAAGCCGACGGGGTCGACGATTGGCGAAGCCGGCGCGTCACCGTCGTCCTCGAGCCCTGAAACGAATCCGCAGGAGTCCACACATGAACAAGGCCGCACTATTGCTCACGCTCGCAGTGACGACGCTGAGCGCTCAGACCACCCGCGCTCCGCTGCCCCCGGATATCGACGCGCAGTCCTACTCGCGCTTGCCGCTGATTCTCAAGGATTCGCTCGACGCCGAAGGCAAACGCATCTTCGAGGTGATCAACGGCAAGGACGCGAGCTCGCCGCGCCTCGGCCCCCCGAACAACACGATGTACAGTTTGGCTGCGGCCGAGCCGTACGACGAGCTGAACCAGGTGCTGCGCAAGGCCAATGTGATCGGCGCGCAGTTTTTCGAGATCAGCACGCTCGTGCCCGCGCGCGAGTTCAACCAGTCGTACGAATGGACCGGGCACGAGGTCGGAGCGAGGCGCGCCGGCGTCGATCAGAAGGTGATCGACGTGATCAAGTACGACCGGCCGGTCACGGGGCTGCCGGAGAAGGAAGCGACCACCATCGAGTTCGGTCGCGCGATGTTGCGCGGCAATCGACAGGTGTCGCCGGAGCTGTTCGCCAAGATGGTGGAGCTGTTCGGTCGACGCGGCACGATGGAAATCGTGATGGTGATGGGTGACTACGCGATGACGGCGATGGTGCTGAACGCCGTCGACCAGCGTCTTCCGCCCGATCGCGAGAACCTGTTGCCGGCGCTGCCGCGGTGACCAGCCGCGGTTTGCGCGGCAGGATCGGTGCGATCGGCTGAAGAAGTCGTGTCGATGACACGATCACGCTAGCGGCGGGCGGTGGCGCCGTGATCATCCTCGCGTTTCGCATTCGGTGATGCGGCGCGAAAAGGGGAGAGCGATGGGGACACGGCTCTGGGATCGGCGTAGCGTCTTGACCGGGCTCGGCGCCGCCGCTGCCGCGACGTGCGCGCGTTCCGCCGACGCGCTCGGCCTCGCGGACGACAAGATCAAGGTCGTTCGCTACTTCAAAAACTCCGGCGATTCGGAAGGCCGCCGCGGCCAGCCAATGGTGAACCAATCGTCCAACGTCGTGTTGATCGAGACGGAAGGCGGGCTCACCGGCATCGGCGAGGGCGGCGAGCCCACGTCGATGGACGAGTGCGCCAGCATGCTGATCGGACAAGATCCGTTCCGGGTCGATCAGCATTGGCAGCGGATGATGCGCGGCTACTTTTATCCCGCGGGTCGCGAGAAGCTCCATTCGCTCGGCGCGCTCGACATGGCGCTATGGGATCTCAAGGCCAAGGCCCTCGATGTGCCGTTGTGGCAGCTGCTCGGAGGCAAATCGCGCAACTACGTGGAATGCTATGCCACCGCATTTCCGAGGCCGGCGAAGGGCACGTTGGAAGATGCGGCGCGTGCGTGCGTCGATGCGGGCTTTCGCGCCTACCGGCATGCGACCGACAATCCGGGCGAGCGCGAAGTGGATCGCTTCAAGCTCGTGCGCAAGATGCACGAGGATTGCGTCCTGCTGCACAAGGGAGCGGGCGACGGCGGCTGGGCGATCGACTTTCATACGGAGCTCGACCCGCCCGACGCCATCAACCTCGCCACGCTGCTCGAGCCGCTGCACCCGTACTTCTGCGAGGATTTGATTCGCAGCGAGGGCGTGGACTCGTACGCCACGATGCGCGAGCGTACTCGCGTTCCGATCGCGGTCGGCGAGCAGTTCGGCTACAAGTGGGACATCAACACGCTGATCGAGCGGCAGCTCATCGACTATACGCGCGTGACGCTCCCGAACGTCGGCGGCGTCACCGAGCTCATGAAGATCATCGCGCTCGCCGAAACGCATTACGTGGGCATGATCCCGCACTTCACGGGGCCGATCTCGGAAGCTGCGCTCGTGCATTGCCTCACGGCGACCTCGGTCACCGCGCTGATGGAAATGCTCGGCGACGGCAGTCGTACCTATCCGTATCTGCCTAAAGTCTACGACTTCAGGGAGGGCAAGCTCTGGCCCAACGACCGGCCGGGACTTGGGGTGGAGCTCGACGTCGGTCAGCTCACACTGCTCGGGGAGTACTCTACCTATCGGGCCGGCATGCTGATGAACCGTCGGCCCGACGGCTCGTTCATGAACTGGTAGCGCGCGATCGTGAGCGACTCGCGCGATTAGCGGTGACTCGCGCCGTGATTCTGGCGCGCCGCTAATGCGGCGCGTCCAAGCCCTTCTTCTCGAACTTCCAGGCTTGATCGGCGCACAGCCCGCAGTCGCTGCCCATGAACGCGGCGCCGGCGTTCTTGTCTCCACGTAGCCGCCAGTCGAGCCATTGCACGACGACTCGTGCGGCGGCGCCGCCATTGGGCTCCCAGTAGGTGCCGCCGTGTCCCTTCTCGATGTTTGCAACGGCTACGGGCACGTGATCGATATGCGCGTAATCGTCCATGCCGTTGGCGTACGCGATGTCGGTCGGTCCGCCGAGGACGTAGAGTGTCGGAAAGTGCAGGTCGGCGAGTACCGTTTTGGTCGCCTCGATACCGGCCATGCGCGTGGGGCCGTCCTTGAAAAAACCGCTGTTCATGATCACCGCGGTGGCGATGCGCGGGTCCTTCGCGTTGAGCAGCGCCTGGATCCCGCCGCAGCTGTAGCCCGAAATCGCGATCGCGCGCGGATCGATGAGCCCGAAGTACGGGCTGCCGTTGCGAACGTTCTCCTTGAGCGCCCAGTCGATGGCCTCTTGCAGCTGCGCGGGCCGCGTCAGGGCGGGCGCGGTCGCGGGGTCCGTGACAGGCGCGCGCGGCGGACGGTCGATCTTGCCGGGACCGTTGTAAATGCGCCCCGGCGCAATGGCGAGGTAGCCGTGCGAAGCGACCTCGAGCAGGTGCAGGCGAGCGCTCGCACCGTCGTCGCTGCAGCCGCCGTTACCGAACGAGTAGACGCCAAGCTTCGTCGTGCCAAGCGACGCCAGTCGAGCCGGGCGATAGATCACGTGATCCGGCAGCCCGGGGTCATACTCTTTGATCGCGGCGTAAGGGCCTGTTCCCGGTGTGTCGGGCGTCGCGTCCTGCTGGCGTTGACGCTCTGCCGCGGCTGCCTGCGCTGCGGGGTCCGGCGCGCGTTGAGCACTAGCCGAGGCCGCGGCCGCGAGCGCCAATACCGACGCGAAACCAATCACAGATCTATGCGAGTACATGGTGTCCCCCCGGTGCCGTTACGCGAAAGATGATACGCATACATCGGAGCGCAAATCGTCTCATCCGCATTCGTTCTTCCCTGCGGACTTGGCCAATGTGGCTCGACACTTGGCGCGCTTGTCTGCGCCCGCAACTTTGAACGGTGCCGCGGCCCTTTAGAAACAGAATTGAACGATGATTGGTATCGATGGCCGCGATGGCGTCCAGGCCTATTGCATCGGTCGAGCTTCCTTCCCTCGGCAAAATTCTGGCACACGGAATGCTACCAGAGGCTCAAGGCGACACCGGCTTACCTATATAGATGGGCGAGTTCAATGGGTCGCTGCAACACCATCTACGCTAAGCAGCTTGGTAGAAGTGGTGTGTATGCGACCAGGACCTCCGGGACTTTCGGAAGAGCAGAGAGTTGAGACGTGGCGTCGCTGGAAGCGCGGCCAGGGCGTACGGAAGATCGGGCGAGCACTAGGTTTCGACCACGGGTCGATCCGCACGTCGCGATACAGAAGGGCGGCATTGCTCCGCCAACACAAAGGCGAGCCTCTTCAGCGCTGACACTGGTCGAACGCGAAGACATCTCCAGGGTCCTCGCATCCGGCTCTTCCTTCCGCTCGATTGCGGGGCGCCTTGGCCGAGCTCTATCGACCCACTGTTGTCGCGGGTCGTCCTACCCGTGGTCTCTTTTCTGCAGATCTCCACCGAAGCGGCAGGAATTCGACCGCGCCGGCGCGGTGCTGCGCCTGCTGCTACGGTACACGCAGGCGCTGCTCACGCAGATGACTCAGACCGCCGTTTGCAACCGCCATCACTCGGTGGAGCAGCAATTGTGCCGCTGGCTGCTGCTGCGCATCGACCGGTTGCCGTCGAACTCGTTGAGCACGACGCAAGAGCTCATCGCGAACACGCTGGGCGTGCGCCGCGAGGGCGTTACGGAGGCTGCTGGCAATTTGCAGCGCGCCGGGTTGATTCGCTACAAATCGAGGTGCTGGATCGGCCGCGGTTGGAAAAGGCCGTTTGCGAGTGCTATAGGGTCGTTAAGGCGGAGTTCGATCGTCTCCTTTCCGATTCTCCGCGCGCAGACGGCGCCCGCGGCGATGGTGACGTACGCAAGCCGAGGCGTTGACCTGCGTAGCTCGTCGAGTCGCACTGCGACCGTTCAGCTGAAGCAAATCCGATAGAGCGCGAGCGGTCGGGACAAGTCGCCTACGACATCATGTTTGACCGCTCACGACCCAGCGGCGGCAGTGACCACCGTTCATGACAACGGTAGCGGCTATGGCAGGCGTTACTAGGCCGCTGATGAGTGGCCAGCCCCAATCTGAACAATCAGTCGAAGTGCAAGCGGGGACTCGCCAAGAAAGACAAGCGCGCCGCGAAAGATGAGAGACGCGCAATGCGTAAAGCGGAAGCGCGCGCAAAGCGTGCTGCAGCGGAAGGCACGGCGCCACGCGACATCTTCGCTGACGCCGAGCCTACTCAACTTGGGGACCAGTCGAGCGTGTCATCCATGAAGGCTGCCGAGTTCATTCGCAGGATGAATACGGCCCGATCCGGAGTTTCGATTGGTTCGCGCGCGGGCAAGTCGATGGACGATTTCCACGACGTTTCGTCGCTCGACTGGAGCCACGGCGTGATCGACGATCTGCCAGTCGAGCCGGCAGGATGACCTCGCTGCCAACAGCGGGTCGCGGTCGCTTCAGCATCGCGCGATCCACGTTCAGCCCCAAGCGACGCTGCTGCGATTGGCGCAACGACTTCGAGCCTATCGAAATGCGCCGCCATCAAGGTGCGCGAGCGTCGCGCGAGCTGCTCAAGCGAGGCTAGATCGACGTCGATGGTCACTTTCGGCGCCTCGCCATGTTTGGGCAGTAGCGCGACAGTGACGCGATAGCGTCCATCCAGTGGTCCGCGAGAGCGACAGGTGTATATCTGACTTTCGAATAGAGAAGGCGGGAGCTATTCCATTGGCTGCGCAGCCTAGAATCCCTTGATGGGCAGAGTTCTAGCGGGCTCGAGCTTCTGGCGCGTGTGGAAGACCTGTCGCCTGAAACAGTCCGCATCCTCATGACAGGGAGCATCGATGTGCAAACGCTTCCCTCATAGGCGACGGACGTTTTCAAAGTGCTCAGCAAACCCTTCGATTTGACTACGTTACGTGCCGCCTTGAACGAAGCCTTGCAAGGGCGATGACAACCGAAAGGTACCGGTCCGCGCCTAGTCTCACGGTGCGATGAAGCGATGCATCGGGAACTTATTTGTAGCCCGTAACTATATTTGGTTCAGGGCGCTCGTATACTTCGCGGATGGACCTGGACATACTGCAAGCGCATCTCGTGCGGGCGGAAAGTCACGTAGTCACGGGAGAGTCGCAACTAGCCAGGCAACGGGTCGCCATTGAGGCATTACGTCACGCTGGGCTGGACACTGCGCTTCAGAAAGAGATCCTCGACGTGCTCGAGCACGCCCAAGAACTCTACGTCGCTGACCGTGATCACCTACGTCGATGGTTAGCTGAACGCATAGCCGCCTCAGCCAGCGGCTAGTCATTGCCGCCGATCGACCGGCCCGAAGCTCGTGAACTCGTAGTCGGTAGATCCACCTGTAAACGTAGCGCTCGTGCTTTGAACTTACCCTTGAAGCGACCGTCGCCGGTCTCGTAGGTGATCCACGATTCCGACGCGAGGTCGACGACCACGCGGTCGACGCCGCTCGCACGGAACTTCAAGCGAATGCAATTGCCCTCGGGCGTGGCCACGACGTCCGTGACGTCGATGCCGAGTCATCGATGACAATCCGCGTCGTCGCTGTTGACGCTGGCGGGTTGCTGGTGGTTGGCGCTCCCTGCAGGAATTTTGCGATGCGAAAAAGAAATCGGCCACGAGGACGGGAGTGCGGACGTTAGTGCTAGAGCTACGTCGCGATCAGCGCAGCGCCTCTTCGCGTCCGATTCTGTGACGCGCGTAGCGCTATTGACGGCGAGACTTGCTACCCGAGCAGTGCAATCTCAGGCACCCCAGGCCATCATGGTTTGTCGAAGTTACATTTCGGACCCGCCGGGGAGGAGAGCAATGAAATCGGAGCAGGCCAAGCCCTTGCAAGTCGCGGCGCAACAGGCTGCGAAGTGGTGTATGGAAAAGCTCGAGATGCGAGAAGGTGGTTTCGGCAAGAATCACGAGCACTCGGATTCCGAGCGGACAGCGCTGCATGTCGCGCACTCGATCGCCGTTTGCGAGATCGCGCGGCTCCAACCGATCGTTGACGGCCGCTAGCGTCGCCGAGTTCGCCTTGGCAGCCCGCTGTCGAAATCGGCACAAACGTGTCGCGAAAACCGAGCCCTAGCGGTGCACGTTGCCGTGGCCCAGCATCGGCAACTGGTCGAGGCCGTTACCGCGCGACCACACGAGGAGCTTGTCGAGCCTCCAGTGCTCCTGCCGGTACGGCACCAACGGCATGGGCGTCAGGCCGAGTCGTACCGCGCGAAACTGGCATTCCACTACGCTGCGCAATCCGAGTTGCTCAGGCGTGATCACGAGCTGACGGCTTCGCCAAGTCACGGCGGGCAGACTCAGGGCCGTCATGATTGGTCAAAAGCACTCCTGATGCGAACCAGTTCATCCTACGCCTTTCCTGAAGACCTACTTGTAAAAACATTTCGTAGGGGTAAACGCTCCGCTCGCGGATGGTCGCACCGCGACCGTTCAGCTGAAGCAAATTCGATCGGAAAATAAACTCTGGCCCTTCGCGCAAAGCGCGTATAGTGGCCTGGTCCAACCGCTCGCTTCCATCCAGACTGCAGGCATGGTGCCTACATCCTCTTGTTAGCGAACGCTACCATTAGGAGTAACCATGGGCAGAAAACTCTACGTCGGCAATTTGCCGTATTCCGCGACCGACGCTTCGCTTCGCGACGCATTCAGCGCGAGCGGCACGGTCGACTCGGTGACCCTGATCACAGATCGCGATACCGGTCAAAGCAAGGGCTTCGCATTCATCGAGATGTCGTCGGACCAGGAAGCACAGGCGGCCACGCAAGCCATGAACGGCTCCACGATGGACGGTCGCCAGCTCAAAGTCAGCGAAGCGAAGCCGAAGGGCTCACGACCCAGCAGCGGCGGTGACAACCGGCGTGACAACGGTAGCGGCTACGGCAGGCGTTACTAGGAGACCGACGAGTGGCCAGCCCCAATCTGAACAACCAGTCGAAGCGCAAGCGCGTGCTCGCGAAGAAAGGCAAACGCGCCGCGAAAGACGAGAAACGCGCAATGCGCAAAGCGGACGCGCGTGCGAGGCGTGCTGCAGCGGAAGGCACGGCGCCACGCGACACCGTCGCTAACGCGGCGCCTACTCGACTTGGCGTGAAGTCCAGCGTGTCATTCATGACGGCTGCCGAGTTCATTCGCAGGATGAATAAGGCCTGATCCGGAGTTACGATTGCTCCGCGCGCGCGGGTTTCACGTCGATGGATGATATTCACGACGCTTCGTTACGCGACCGGAGCCACGGCGTGATCGACGATCTGCCAAGTCGAACCGGCAGGTATGACCTATAACAGGGAGGCGGCGCTTCGCGCGATCCACGTTCAGCCCCAAGCGACGCTGCTGCGATTAGCGCAACGACTTCGAGCCTATCGAAATGCGCGGCCATCAAGGTGCGCACGGGTGCCGAGCGCACTGCAGCCTTCGCTTGAGCTGGCTCTAGCTCGGACAGATCTTCGCGAACGATTGGCCGAGCTCGGGCAACACGTCGCCGACGGCGACTTGCGGCTTCATCAACAGCGGGAGCTCGTACGAGGGCAATTCACGGCGACTAGAAAAGCGACGCTACATCAATTCGAAGTCGCGCAGATGTCGTTGCTTCAAGCGCTGAAGCACCTTCGAGCGGAGGATCGCGGCAGGCCAATAGCTAAGGACGCGGGGGTCAAACTTTCTGGTACAGCACCCAGAGCGCCCGGTCACGCGCGTCGTCCAGTCGAAGTTGCGCCCGTCGTTGCACTTCCACTTCGTCGTCCGTCGGGGTCTCGTTTAGCTGCCTGCGGGCGCTGATCTTCGCGGCCGCGATCTGGAGCGCTGAGAGCGCCTCTCGGTGCTCTACCATAACGTTTCGGAAAAGATCGTCCAGCGGGGGCATTTGACTCTCAAGGAGCTAATGGCAGCTTGGACTGTTTGATCTGAAGCGTCTAGCGTCTGTAGAAACGAAAACCCCGCGCTCCGTTGCCAGAGAGCGGGGTCTACTCGTGCCGGCGCCGGTGTCAGCTACAGATCAGCGCTCCTATCGCCTTCGGATGCGCCCGAAACACTCTTAGAGTTTTTTATCTCTGACCGCCCGCAGAAGATTCGGCAGCCACTCGGTAATTTCTCTCTGTGCCGCTCTAGAGCGCCGAATACGACTAACAGATTCAGAATCGCCATCGCGATCAAATCGCCTTTCGTATCGGTTCGGCCATCCATTCGAACATGACTTTTCCTTCCCTCGTAAGACGCGAGATCAATCGGCCCAGAAGGTCTTGAAGCGATCCGGCGCGAGCTCGTTGTATCTCGTGGTGTGCGTGATGTTCTTGTGCCCGAGGTACTGCTGAATCGCTCGCGTGTCGTGCCCGTCGTTGGCGAGTTTGTAGCCGGTCGCGTGCCGATCAGAAAGAACGTAACTCGCGATGACGGACGAAACGCCTTCCGTAGCGTAGGTGTGAAGCCAGACCTGAATTGCGAGGGCGGAGAGGGTCTCTGTATCTTCATGCCGACCAAGGCGAATATCCGTCTAGTCCGCCTATCGCCTCATTTCAGCGGGCGCGATGCCGTATGACGGTCCGCTGAACTTCGAATTATGCGCTTGGCACATGCTTCAGAGGAAATTCGAACAAATTGTGCGTATCTGTTTGGCCAGTGTGATCAAAGCCAAGTCGTCGGTAGAGCGAGAACGCTCGGTGGTTCTTCAAGCCAGTAGCTAGCGAGACCTTCTTACCGCAGGCTTGCGCCTTGCTCACGGTATCGCGAAGTAGCGTCGACCCGATACCGCGGCCTTGATACGACGGAGTGATCTGGATCTCTCCGACTTCAATCGCATCGGACCGATCGAACAACTGAATCATGCCGACACGCACGCCACCGACTTCGACACAAAAGATGTTGCCCTGATCCCAACACTCTGAGCAGTGCCGCAGGTGGCGGGCTTCATCCCAATTGCCCCACGTTGCAAAGAAGAGATCTAGATAGACCGATCGTCGCAGCTGCTCGATCCACTGCCGATCGTCCTCGGTCGCGCCGACAAGCTGATAGTTCATTGGGCAGCACCGCTAACGTTCGGATGGCGCATAACGTCCCGCATCAGCCGCGCACTGCCAACGCTGCACTTCAGGCACTTTATCCATATCGCATCCGCTGCATGCGGTTGTTAGGAGTCGCACACACTGCCCCGATATCCTAATCCAGCTTCACGAGTTCCCTGGTCACTACTAGTGCGACGACGAGAACGCATAGCACGATTCCCATGATCCGTGCGCGTAACGGGGTAGCGTAGAACCATCCCCCGGACCAAATCGACTCGGACCAGCCCATTCGGCGGCGCCAAGCGACAGCCGATTCTGGACTGATGGCACACCAGCAGCGAGAAACACCCACAACGCCAGTTCAGTCGCATCCACGTTCGTCGCGTAACGCCGCAGTTCAGCGGCCGCGCGCTGCCGTGTCACGGTCGTCGTAAGTGCTTGTTGAACGGCTGGCTCATCGAAGCGCTTAAACCAACGCACTGCACTCGGCGTGAATAGTAGGAACACAGCGGCAAGCTGAAGCAGAGGTGTGCTACGCGTGGTGTGATATCGCCGAACTACTAACGTACCGGAGGAAGCGGCGTAACTACGAGGATCAGAGCAAGGAAACCGCCAAACATATAGATGGTCGCTTCTCGCACCTTCGGTTCGGACCAATGCGAGGCGGCGTAAACGATCTGGGCGAGCGGCGAGAAGAAGATGAGTGCTGCTGCCCACGCTGGACCTCTCGGGCGCTTCCACGTGGTCCTGAGAAACAGAAACCACCCGACCAGGATTGAGGTCAGGCTCATCCCCTCAAGGAACAACGTCGCTGTCTCCACTGTGGGCAAGTCTACGTGTGCTGTCCGGTATGCGAAATCCTGATGCACCGTGACCGATGCCCGCACCTCGCGCACGCGGGCCGCTCGCGTAAGCGAGTCGATCGGGAAGGCGCGCCCGTGCTTCTGTATCAAGCGGCGCAGGTCCAACTTGTTCGACCGCCCGCAGCTCTCGCAGTACGCGACGATCGAGAGCGCGGTACCGAAATCCCCCAACGTGTTCAGCGTGACCGACGGCATGTGTGGATCGTGCGCGACCGCGACGGCTGCGGTCCATCCAGTTGTCGCGGCTCGCCACGACTGTATTTGTGACTGCTTCGACCAGAAACGCTGCTGGTGAACGTGCTTGACGCTGAGCACTGTGGGCGCTGTGAGCGTCACGTAACTTCACAAGATCATCGGAGCCGCCGTCGAGGCCGAGCTGCGCGGCGATCGGTTCGCGGTGCGGAGGCTACTGGTGCAGCTGGAGCGGGAGGCTGGAACTGCTACGGGTTCTCCGTGGCGTTCGGGAAGTCATTCAATGCCGCTGCAAACATCGCGGCCACCACGTCGGAATTGGAAACCGAGCGGCCGGGACTAGTGGCGCGTGCTCCGTAGAGCCACTGTCCCGATTCGCGCTCACGAATTAGCAGTGCGACCTCGCGCAGCTGGGTCGTTACCCATACGAAGTCCATCGAGAAATCATGTTCGGGTGTCCTTGCTTTGTGACGCGTGGTCACGTTGGAGTGCCGCTTGTGCTCGGCACCAACGCGAGCACCTACCTGGACGAGCACATCGGCACTGCTGCTGTCGGCGACTTTGGTGAATCCAACAGCCCGGAGCGCACCGCGTGCGGCGTCCTCGAACAGCTGTTGCCGCTCGGCCCGAACGCCGTCGCACTGCCGGGCGTTCGAAGGCGTAGGTAGTCGGCTCGCGCGTGGCTGGCCATTGGCTGTATGCCGAAACGTCGCTTCCGAGCTGCTCGGTTGTCGTCGCGCACGCGGCGAGCATTCCGAACGTGACCAAGAGAGTGATAGTCCGGATATGCTGGCCTCCCAAGGAATCAACGGTGCACGACTGTCTCAGGGGAACGCCACGCCCATACTATGCGAGGAACACGCCACCTGGAACGAGCGCTAGGCTTCGCGAACTCAATCAAGAGAAACGTCTATGAAGGAAATGTTATTTGCTCTGCTCCTCGCGCTTCCATGGCCGGCGCTTTCCCAAAGCGCCGCCCGAACAGGACCAGGGCAGGGGATTGCGCTCGTCGGTGGCACGCTGATCGACGGTAAGCAAGGCGGTGTCATTAAGAACAGCGTCGTGCTGCTGCGCGGCGACCGAATAGAAGCGGTCGGAACGGTCGGCGCTATGTCCGTACCCGCCGGTTATCAGCAGATCTCCACTGAAGGCATGACGGTGCTACCGGGCCTCTGGGACATGCACACGCACCTGCAGTACTCGGCTCATGCCGATCTGACCGCATGGAACAACAAATATCTGCCGCAGATGGAAAAGGTGATCATGCCGGCCACCGCGTCGCAGTTGCTGATGGCGGGGATCACGAGTGCGCGCGACCTGATGGCTCCGCTCGATCCGATCGTGCATGTCCGCGATCGTATAGCGGCGGGCGAAATTCCTGGCCCGACTATGTACGTCGCGGGCGCTCTGCTCGAGCATGAAGCGCCCGCCGGCACCGAGCAATTTCGTTGGAGCGTCAGTGATGTTGCTGACGGACGAGCGAAGGTCGATCGTCTGGCGAAGGCGGGCGTCGACATCATCAAGCTGCTTTGCGTTCCCGGGATGTCGCAGGAGGAGGCGAATGCCATTGTCGCGCAGGCCCACACACATAAGCTCATGGTTGCCGCCCACGGTCGTACGGACGATGAGATTCGCAAATGTCTCACCGCGGGTGTCGACGACTTCCAGCACCTCGGTACGCTCGCGCTTCTGCCCGACGACATCGTGGCAATGATTCGCCAACGCGTCGCCCAGAGCCGCTTGTTATGGACGCCGACGGTCGGTAGTCCAATCAACTACAAGTACTTGATGCGCGACATGGAAATGCTGGACGAACCGGCGTGGCATCGCGGTCTTCCCGAGTCGATCGTCGAAGACGTACGTGCGTCGCTTCCCGCTATTCCGCAGATGATCGCGGGCGTCCCGATAATCGTCGCGAACGACGAACCGATGTATCGGCGCAAATTCGAGCAGCTGTTGGCCAATGGAGTAGAGATTCTGCCGGGCACCGACACCGGAAACCCGGGCCACTTTCACCCGTTTGGCCTCTGGATCGAACTCGACACCTGGGTTAATCACTTCGGCGTCGATCCAATGGAGGCAATCCGACGCGCGACATCGTTCTCCGCACAGGTAATGGGCGTGGCGAAGGATTACGGCACGGTCGAAGCCGGAAAGTTTGCAGATGTGATTGTCGTGCACGGCGATCCGCGCAGGCACATCGACGTGCTCCGCGATCCGGCTGTGGTGATCAAGCACGGCAAGCGAGTGAAATAGGCCGGAACCACCACACTTGCTCCTCGCTGCCGCCACTTTTCTGACTTAGTGATGGCTTCTCGGATGCCGCTGCTTCCGCCGAAACAGGAAGTGGTCCGGGTGGGATTTTCCAGTTCAGGATATCTCCGTGAGTCTTCCACGCGAGAGACCAGACCGAGCTCGCGAAGGCCGTCGGGGAATCCGGCGGCGCCGATAGTTCCCAATCGCCCGGTGTAATTGGCCGTCGACAGCCTCACAGCCACCGCGATAAATCGGTTGTCCTGTCACGTACGCAAAATCAAGCCGGGCGGGGTAGCGCGTATGAATCCGTCGCAGAAGTGCTATTCCGCCTCGTCGCCATCCGGCCGCTCGGCTCCCCAGAGAATGACGGCAACCGCAACGGCAGCGATACATGTGAGGTATGCGACGAACGTCACCATGGCTATTTCCTATGCGGCTTCGAAGTGTCGTAGGGGTTGTAGCTCGGCTCGGGCTCGGGTTCTGGCTCCGGCGGCGGAAGCTCTTCGATCACGAGCGCTGAGTTCTCGAGTGCTTTCCAGAGATCTGAAGTCGACTCGAGATTGCGAGTAATTGGTTTCGCGTTCTCGCTCGCAGCAACAACACGAAACCGATAGGTGTCGTCGAGCTGATCGGTCTGCGTACCGTCAAACTCAACGGATTCCTGTTCGCCCGTCGGATCCTCATCTCCTCGTGGCGGCGTATGGATCTTCATGCCACGCAGCGTATAGAGCGCTCCGGGACACAAAGCGTGATTGCGCTCAAGAAAAGACTTTCCACTTACGCAAGGACTTGATGCATTCGATGCATCGCATACGTCCTTTGCCTGATCGACTTGGGCAGAGCTGCCACGTTCAATACACAGCTTTCAAATCAGCGCGTAGACGCGCGCTCGTTCAGTGGCAACGTGAAGATGCACGGGCAGACCGTCAACACGAACTTAGTCGCGATTTCAGCCGACTGTAAGGCGATGACCCAGACGACGACTTGGGTGGACGAACGTGGGCCACCGCCACTCGTAGTGGCGTATCGCAAGCAGTAAATCGGCTGGCTGCCGCTGCGGCTCCGGAGCGGGCGAAGCTTGAACGAGCACTAGTTCTATCGTGCGTTCGGCGGAGCGGCCGGCAGCAGTTCGCTTTCCGAGCAAAACACTCCCTGGGACGCCGCTTGTGCCACCGCAGCAGCTCGTTCTGCCTCAGCCCTCTCGATGGTCTCCTTTATCTCCACTTCCGCTTCGGGTCGCCTAAAAGGCAGCCGCGCGAGGGAGTCGCGGCCTCGAATGACGCGCGCCTCGAGCTTCGCAATCGTGTTGCAAGAAGACGAGCGAACATCTTGAGGTGACGACGACTTGTCGTACACCGCAACGAGCGATTTGGCGCGTGGGTCTTCATAAGTCATCGTATGCGTCATCGAGTTACCATCAGCGGAAATCGCGACTAAGGTCGTCTGGACGTGCTTGCCGGCGACCTTCACGGTGCCTTTGTAAGTGCGCGCGTCCACGCGCTCAAGCGACTGCACCACCTCTCGCTCGTCGGGAAGTCGGTCTATCGTGTGCTCCTTGCCGTCCAGTACGTAAGCGAACTCGGCGTGGAAGTAGGTTCCGTCGTCCTGCAAACCTTCGCCCGTCCCCGTGTATTTGTCGCTCCACCACGAGCGTTCGATCGTGAAGACCGACCCTTCCAGCGCGGCTCTCGGCTCCTTCGTCGTTTGCGCCTCATTAAGGACCCAAGTGCCGACGAATGGATCTTCGGAACAGGCGGACAGCGACAACGCCAATGCTGACGACAACACGGCAGCGGCCAGGGAGTTCATAACATGTTCGCCCGCACGTGCGTTCCGTCGCCTACAACGGACAAGTATTTGGATGAAATACGAAAGCTTCGTCATAGACGCCAGCGCAGACTAGGACCACTCCTGGGGCGGTGAGAGACCCGTCTATCTGGCTCGAGCCGACGAACACACGTGCGCCATTCGAGCCGTCGGAGAGGAGTGCGGCAGTTGTACCGCGCAAGGTCGCACGTTCGACCTTTAAGACGCTTCCCGTCGTGCCATTTGAATACCGAACGGCGTAATTCGACGTTCCTCCCTCGCCGCTGAGTTCCGCGTCGACGACGCTTATGGGTAGCGCAAGACTTCCGGCGGATTGCAGTACGAAGAGCCCAGTATTGGTATTGGCGCCTGAGGCAAGAAATTGGACTTGCCTGAACCGCTGCGACTTAATGGATGGGGCGACTTGAGTGACCCGAACAGCGGTGTTCTCTACGGCTGGAGATGAAACGGCTGGAGATGAATTAGAATAAGAGCGAGCTTCGACCTTAACGTTGATAAGCTCGCTCCCGTGGTCCAACCCGCCCGTGGTCATACCGACGTTTGAGCTGGTGCCGCCGCTTGCGACTAGGATGCTGTCTCTAATGGAGATACTCGCGACTTGTGCGCCGGATCGGACAGCGATTGTATTCAGACCCCCGGAGGCGGATACGCGGCAATTTGTCAGGTCCACGTGACCGCCCGCTTCGCGGTTCCGCGTGTGTTCGATAGCCACATTTCTAGAAGCAGCGTTTGTTGCACTAATCTCGCAGTCGATCAAACGTGGGCCGCCGCTTTCATCCGCTCGAAAGCCTGTGCTGTTCGTTCCACCAACAGCCTGCGCGGTAATGCCTTTGTAGATATTCCCTGCCGCTGGTCCGTCCGCGACAGCGATATTTTCCGCAGACCCGGTGGCATATGCGCTTACGTTAGAGATCTCGGCGGAACTATTTTCGATGCTCGATAAGGCGATAGAGGTAGACCCGTCGCCGGATGTGTTCTGGATTGTGAGGTCGGAGAGCGATATTGCGACGCCGGCGGGCAGCGACACAGGTGAAGTACCGATCTGCACCGTCGTCCGCACGCCCTGAACAGCTCGCAGAGTCGTAGCGCGAGTTCCGGAACCTGTCACAGAAACGTACGCCGGAATCTCGATCGTGGCAGAAATGTCGTAAATCCCCGGCGCAATTTGAATGACGCATGGATCCACAAGGGCAGGATCGTCCGATGGATTGCGGCACCATTGGTCGCCTGTGGAAATGTTGGCGATTGCATCGCGCAAATTCGCGTAGTCACCGTCTGCTTTTGCGACTAGCCGGAGCTTAGCGGGTCTGCGGGAGGATCCAGCGGACCCGGGAGCGCCTGCTGGACCGGGCGGTCCTGCGACGCCAGGAGGCCCTTGAGGTCCAGTCGCTCCTTGGGGGCCTTGCGGACCCGACAGTCCCATAGGCCCCGGCGATCCTTGTGGACCCTGTGGAATTGTTTTGATCGCCGCCGCATTCGCATTGATCGCGTCAACGACTGCAGAAAAATTTTCATTTACTTCACGAGCTCGCGCTGGTGTGCCTGCGTCGAACTTATGCGGCACTCTCGCTTCCTGCGCAGCGGCGGTGCTTGCAACCACTAGAGCGTACGCGAGAAAAAGGAAGGTTCTTTTTGTTATCACTTTGACTGACCTCATTGCCAATCGAAGGAATCCCAGGTCGCGTCATCCCAATTCGTCGGCGACGAAGGCGAGGGAGCTTGAGGAGGATTCTGCGAAGGAGGATTTTGCGAGGGCGGATTCTGAGCAGGTGGACTTTGACTGTCTCCACCGCCACCGCCACCGCCACCGCCACCGCAGCCGAACAAAGCAAGTAGCAGCGTCGCTATCGATAGAACGCGCATACCGACACTCCGGTGTTCTTGTGATTTTTTGCGCCCGCTAACCATACGCCGGCTATCTCACTATCCTCAAGCGGCGCAAGTTCACATAAGCTGATTTCGTTTCGTCGCTGGCTTGAGGACGGCGGGGTAGTGACTCAGCTGCAGCTCCAAGCAGGATTAGTTTCGGGAACAGGGTGTTCGTGGTTAGCGCTTCGACTCGGGGGAGTGCCAGGCCCTGACGATGCTGTCGATCGAAACGACGCTGCTAGAAAGGACGGGGATGAAACCAACGAGCTTGCCTTCCGAGTGCTTGAGATAAGCGACGCGGGCGAGCTCGTGGCGCCTCTCACGCAAATACACGCATTCGTCACCCGGTACCAGGGTCGAGGGCTCAACCCAATCGCCCGTTTGCGCGGACCGCGCGATGTCTAGCGCTGTTCTTCTTGGAAGCGACTCGTGCGAGCGGATCTCGTTGTAACGAGTGATCCACTCTGCGGTCATCCGGCGGACCTCGCCGAGTGTTTCGAACACGTAGCAGTTGAGCACCTCCTGTCGATACGTTCGATTCAAGCGTTCCACGTAGCCGTTCTGCATCGGTCGGCCCGGCTGTATGAAGCGGCGCTCGATACCCTGACGCCGCGCCCACTTCTCGAGCTCTTCGCTGATGAGCTCGGGGCCGTTGTCGAGGCGCAGCGCTGCGGGCTTACCTCGCAGCTCGACGAGCTCGTCGAGCGCGCGCACGATCCTGCGAGCCGGTAGGTTCGTGTCGATCTCGATCCGGAGCACCTCGCGGTTGAAGTCGTCCATCACGTTGAACGTGCGGAACCGTCGACCCGACCACAGCGCGTCGGCCATGAAGTCGGCCGACCAGACCTCATTCGGGCCGGCGGGGATCACAAGCGGCGTTTTGAATGCGCGCCGGCAACCTGCGCTTGCCGCGACGCTTCATGTTCACGCCTAGCGCGCGATAGACCCGATACAGGCGGCACTTGCCAAAGCCCTCCGCTCGTACCGCCGGATAGAGCTTGTCGAAGCCCTGCGTCGGGTTGACCTCTACGAAGCGTCGGATCGCGGCGATGATCGGGCCGTCGTCTCGTGGCCGGCGTGGCGCATAGAACGCCGAGCGCGCCAACCGCACCGCTTGGCAGGCTTGCCGCACCGACACGCTATGTTCCGCCACCATGAACCTCACCAGCTCGCTGCGAGCGGCTGGCGCTACAGCTTTTCTTCAACGGCGTCCTGCGTGATGCGTGAGCGAGAGCTCCGCATACATCTTCTTCAGCTTCGCGTTCTCGCTCTCAAGCTCCTTCAGCCGTCTGAGCTGCGAAGCGTCGAGGCCGCCGTACTTCGCTTTCCAGTTGTAGAACGTCGCCTCACTGATGCCGAGCTTGCGCACGAGTTCCGGGACCTTTACGCCGGCCTCGGCCTGCTTCAGCACCGCGATGATCTTCTCTTCACTAAACCGGGACTTCTTCACAGAGTTCTCCTGTCGGAAAACTCTACCTCTCCGTGGTTCTGATCGTCAGGGGGTTACATACCGACGAACACGCGATCGAGACCTGATGAAAACGCTTGAGGTAAGCGGCGATCCTGCCTGGCCCGAAGTGATATTGCTGCCGCAGATACAAGATCTTGCTCACCACCGCACGCGGCGTGGTGCGTGGCGATCGGTGCGGCGTCCGCGGGCGGTCAGCCAGCCTCCCCGAGCTCGTCAAACCATCGCTTCCAGCGGTAGAACGCTGTGCGGGAGATGCCGAAATGCCGGCAAGTGCGCGCGACCTGACGGGGTTCGTCCCATCGCAGAATCTTCAATCGCCAGGCGACGATGCGTGCTTGTTCGGCCTTTGTCATCGCTCTTCACTCCAGGCTAGCCTTGAGAAAAGAGCTGAATGTGTCACCCTTCTATTGGGATTTCACAAGCAACTTACGGTGGTTGCACAATAGAGCATTGTATATGCTGATCTCACAATCAGTACGATCGCGAACCGTGCTAGCGCTCGGCGTGGGACTGTGTTTGTGGGCGGCCTTCACCAAGGCGCAGCAGGGCGCTGAGACGTCGGTGGCGAGTCTAACGCAAGTGCTCGGGCGTCCGACGGATAATTCCATTACCACCAATGTTCTCGCCCCAGCCGATATCGAAGCCTACGCCGAGTATGGAGTGAAGAAAGGTGTCTATTCGCGGAAGACTCCGGTTGCGAAATCCGTGGCACGGACGCCGTTCGAATTGACGATGGATAAACTGGCGGCGAACACGCGTCACTATTACCGGCTGCGGTATCGTCAACCGGGTGCGCGGGAATACACGGCGGGAACCGAATACAGTTTCCAGACGCAGCGCCCTCCCGGTGCGACGTTCACATTCGACGTGCAAGCCGATTCGCACCCGGAGCGTGTCGCGAACATGTATAGCCCCGAACTGTATGCGCGGGCCATGATGGAGGTTCGGAAAGACCACCCCGATTTTTACATCACTCTGGGCGACGACTTCAGCGTCGATGCGCTCCAGACCGTGCTCACCCCAAACAAGGTCGATCAGGTCTACATCAACCAGCGGAGCTATCTCGGAATGGATGGGAAGATCTGCGCAAGCAAGTGTGAGAAGTCCGATGCTCGTGCTAGACGAGCTTCCGACGCCGTCAGGCTATGGTCCCGGACAATGGGCCTACGTCGATTGGAACCCAGCACCCGTATTCATCCCCGGCAAGCAACGTCCGTCCGTCGCGTCACGCGCTGGTGGTGCACGGCATCAAGGCCGTCGTCGCCGCGTGGGCGGTGCTGAAGGCGCGGACGTTGATTATCGGCGTGACCTGCCCTCGGCGTTTGGTACGAGACCGACGTGGAGTCTGCGGTTAGCGATACGCCTCCATCGCGAGGGCCGCATACTCAGTCGGCGTTCGATCGCCGAGTGAGCTGTGTGGCCGCTCCGTGTTGTATTCGATTCTCCAGTTCTCGATGACGCGGCGGGCGTGAGCCATCGTCACGAACCAATGCTCGTTCAGACATTCGTCGCGGAACTTCCCGTTGAAGCTCTCGATGTACGCGTTCTCGACAGGCTTGCCCGGTCGGATGAACGACAGCCGAACCCTGCGACCATACGCCCAAGGTCGAGCACCTGGCCTTCGAACTCCGGGCCGTGATCGACAGTGATCGAAGCGGGCAGTGCGCGGCTATCCGCAAGGCGATCGAGCACGGCTGCCACACGCGTTCCTGTGATCGATGTATCGACCTCGATGACGAGGCACTCGCGGCTGTAGTCGTCGACGATCGCGAGACACCGCAACTTGCGACCGTCCGCAAGTCCGTCGGCCACGAAGTCCATCGACCAACTCTGATTCGCCGCCGTGGGCTTCGGCAGCGGCACGCGCTCGAACGGCCCAATGCGCTTGCGTTTTCGCCTACGCACCGCAAGCCCCAGCTCTCGATACAGCCGGTAGGTCTTCTTCCGGTTCACTTCCCACCCCTCACGCCGCAACAGCACGTGGATGCGTCGATAACCGTAGCGTCGCTTCTGTGTCGCGATCTCGCCCATCCGCAGGCGCAGCTCGGCGCAGTCCGGCCGTCGGCTTCGGTACCGGTACAGCGATCGAGAGATGGCAACCAGCCCACACGCGCGCGTGACTCCAAAGCCGTGCTCCGCTTGCAGCACCTCGACGGCTCGGCGCTTCGCCTGTGGGCTTACCATTTTCGGCCGAGTAGATCCTTCAGCGCCGCTTTATCGAGCTCGGCCTCCGCCAGCAGCTTCTTCAGCCGCGTATTCTCGTGCTCGAGCTCGCGCAAACGACGGGCTTCCGACACCGTCATGCCCGCGTACTTCGCCTTCCAGTTGTAGAACGTGGCGTCGGAGATCCCGTGCTTGCGGCAGAGCTCCTTCGTCTTCGCTCCGGCCTCGGACTCCTTCAGGATCCCGATGATCTGCTCTTCGCTGAATCGCTTCCTCTTCATGTCTGCTCCCAGGTTGAGCAGACTCTACCGCGGCGCCGGACTAATCAGGGGAGCAGGTCAGGCGCGCACAAAATCTGACCGGGTGAGCCAGCCCCGCCGACGTTCCTGAGACTCGTGTAAGCGCTCCTTGTCCGTGAAGGCAGCCAAGTCGGCGGTCTTCTCGTTGCTTGTACTGCGACGCTGCAACTAGGTTGCTACCTAAACGCAGCGGTGAGCGTGAGCGAGCATGAACGACGCGACGGCGAAAGCCGCGTCATTCCTCATCTTCGGTCATGTCAGTTGGTGCTGGATCGGAGCTAGTCTCGGCCTTTAATCCATTGGTCGCTGGTTCGAATCCAGCACGGCCCACCAATTTCGACACTCGAGCGCGCTGCGCTGGCCTTGCTACCGCGTCGGCGCTACGAGCGGACGGACGTGTTTGTCCAACGCCGCCCGAAACTGATCCAGGTTCCCGATGATCGCGGCATGACCGCCGTCTTCGATCGGCACGTAGACTTTCTGCGGCGCCGATATTCGCTCGAAGTAGTCCTTCGCCAGAACGGCGGGCGTATTCCAGTCGGCTTCGCCCTGAATGAAGACGACCGGAATATTGAACGTCGTCGAGGTCGCCGGTAGGTCCACGCTCATCTCGGGTCCGTCCATGGCAGCGCCCAGAAAATAACGCGAGCTCGCGCCGCTCGCGCGAAAGTAGCTCACGACATCCAAGAGCGAGTAGCGTGGGGCGAGCGACGGCGGGCCTACACGCAGTACCCAAAACGGGGCATCACCTCGCAGCTTGCGCTGCAATTCGCGTAGCGCCCGGTAATCTTCGTACGAGCGGTAAGGCGGTGCGCCTATGCGCTCCAGTTCGGCTTGGGCTTGCGAGTCACCGCTCTCCCGCGCGACCGTCAAGGCGTCCTCGTAATACCAACGGCTGAGCGTGGGGATCGACGTCAGTTGCCCTGTGCCGACATACGCGGCGAACAGATCCGGACGTTTGCGCGCCATCTCGACGCCGACGACCGAACCCCATGACCATCCCAGCACGATGACTTTGTCGACGTTCAGGCGCTCCTTAACGAGCTCCGCGACTGAGATTCCGCCATCCACGACGTCTTCGACCGTGAGATCGCTCGGAATGGTGTTGCCCGCGCGACGAAAAGTTCGGCCAGCGCCCGGTTGATCCCACTGAACGATCGTATAGGTTTGCTCGTACGGCACGAGAGATTGCGTGTCTGGCTCCGTGCTGAATCCGGGTCCGCCATGTACGAGCAGCAGGACCGGATTCGACCGGTCTTGCCCTCGAATCCTGACGTGAACCTCGCTCCCATCGATCGCAGCGAAGAAGGCTTCGTCGATACCGTTCGGTGAGTCGATCACTAGCCGTTGGGCGAAGTTCCAACGTTGAGCGAAGTGAATCACGACTACGACAAGGAGCAACGCGGTGATTACGTACGACGCGACCTTAAGCCACTTTTTCATCGTAGTTCGTCGAGCGTGCACCGGAGAATCTTGGCGTCATAGGTTCACCTGGTGTCTCGCGCTCCGCAAGACTACCGGTGGAGCCAGAGTGCAGGTCGGCTTGCTACTACGCCGCTACCAAAACGCATGACCGAGCGTCAACGCAGGTGAGGTAGGAACGAGCAGGAGGCCATTAACGGTCTTGCTCGCTGGCGCTCGGTGTCGCCGAATCGTCAGAATATCGAATTGCTATAGGGATGAGGCTACCGCATAACCCTCGTGCGTTGCGCATGTATTCGAGGACGCCCAGCAAAAAAGAACCCCGGAGCTAGGCCTCCGCCGATAGACGCGATCGCGACCGAGGCGCCGTCGAGTTCTGGCCGAGGCCGAGACGGCTTGGCGCTGTTTCTCGGCGTTGCAGCCCGACGCCCTGATCATGGATCTCGTGATGCCCGGGCATCGGGGGGTCTTGAGGCTGGCAGACGCGGTGAGGCATCGTGATCGGAGACTTCCGCTGCTGCAAGGATTCAAGGCGCGGGATTTTACGGGATAGGAGCGCGTTGGCCTAAGGGCCACTATCGAGAACGGAACCGGCGCCCTACAGTCTCATCCCGGCAGACAACATCGTCGATTCGTCGAGTCTCGTTCGTCGATTTAGTGGGCTCATACTCCCTGGTTTGAGCCGTAGCGTCGTCGCCCACCGATAAAGGAACCCGCATGCGAAATCACCGATGCCTCGTCGTCATTGTCGCGCTCGTGAGCGCCTGTGCTGCGGCGACGGTCGTCGCGCAGGACATCGAGAGTGCGGACAAGGAGCAGCTCGACAGACTGCTCTCGAAACGACCTTACTCGCCGTACGCCGGCCGAGCGTTCGCGACGCGGGTGTTCTGGGGTGATACGCACCTGCATACGGGCTTCTCGATGGATGCGGGCGCGTTCGGCGCTCGGCTCACGCCCGCGGACGCGTACCGCTTCGCGAGGGGCGAAGAGATCATGGCGTCGAGCGGGCAACCCGTGAAGCTGTCGCGGCCGCTCGACTTCCTCGTGGTCACCGATCACTCGGACGGCATGGGCTTCTTCCCGATCGTGATGTCGGGCAGTCCCGAGGTACTCGCGGACGCGCAGTCCAGGCGTTGGTACGACATGATTCAATCAGGCGATGGGGCGACCGCCGCCGTCGAGATCATCCGCACCTTCAGTCAGAACAACATGCCAAAGGCGACCTTTCCGGTGCCCGGCAACCAGGCTTATCGCAACGCCTGGGAGACAACGATCAAGGCGGCGGAGCAAGCGAACGATCCGGGGCGCTTCACGGCGTTCATCGGCTACGAATGGACGTCCAACGACGGCGGCAACAATCTACACCGCAACGTGATCTTCCGCGACGACGCGTCGAAGGCAGGCCAAGTAGTGCCATTCACGGCTTTGCCGCCGCTAGGCAGTCCGAACCCCGTCGACCTCTGGAAGTGGATGAGCGATTTCGAGGCGAGGACCGGCGGCCGCGTGCTGGCGATCGCGCACAACGGCAATCTCTCGAACGGCCGGATGTTCCCGATCATCGAGTCCTTCTCGGGCCGTCGCGTCACGCGCGAGTATGTGCAGAATCGCGCGAAGTGGGAGCCGCTCTACGAGGTCACGCAGATTAAGGGCGACGGAGAGGCCCATCCGATGCTGTCACCGAGCGACGAGTTCGCGAACTTCGAGATCTGGGACGCCGGCAACTTGGATCTCACCGTGGACAAGCAACCCGCGATGCTCGAGTTCGAATACGCACGCTCCGGACTTCGCACCGGCTTAAAGCTTGAGCAGGAGCTTGGCACGAACCCCTATAAGTTCGGGATGATTGGTTCGACTGACGCGCACACCGGCCTCGCGGCGGTTGAAGAGGACAATTTCTTCGGGAAGGCGACGAGCGCAGAGCCGAGCGCCGAGCGCGCGGAGCACGTATTCATCAATAACCCCCGCGGCGGCCGCGTCGTGATGGGCTAGGAGACCGTCGCATCGGGATACGCGGGCGTCTGGGCCGCCGACAATACCCGCGAGGCTCTTTTCGATGCGATGCAGCGCAAGGAGACCTACGCGACGACCGGGCCGCGCATGATCCTGCGGTTCTTCGGCGGCTGGGACTTCGAACTGCGCGATGCGCAGAATCGGCTGCCGGCTGAGATCGGCTATCGCAAGGGCGTGCCGATGGGCGGCGATCTCCGAGGCGCTCCGGCCGGTAAGGCGCCGTCGTTCCTCGTGGCAGCGCTCAAAGACCCGACCGGAGCGAACCTCGATCGTGTCCAAATCGTGAAGGGCTGGCTCGACTCCCGGGGCGAGACGCACGAGCAGGTTTACGACGTCGTTTGGTCCGGCAACCGCGCGAGGGGCCCGGACGGTAAGGTGCCGGCTGTCGGCAATACCGTCGACATCGCGAACGCGACGTGGACGAACACGATCGGCGCGCCGGAGCTCATCAGCGTCTGGACCGATCCGAGCTTCGATGCCGCTCAGCGCGCGTTCTACTACGTGCGCGTGCTCGAGATCCCAACGCCGCGCTGGACCGCATACGACGCGAAGTTCTTCGGCGTGAAGATGCCGCCCGAGACGCGCATGATCCAACAGGAGCGCGCGTACAGTTCGCCGATTTGGTACACGCCCTGACGGAGCGCGCGTGCAGCCGATTCTCAAGGAGCCTCTGCTGCACTTCGCCGTGCTCGGGATCGGATTATTCGCGCTTTATCGCTTCGTCGCGGGCGACGCGCCGGCAGGTCCCGACGAGATCGTTGTGGACGCCCCACGGCTCGCGATGCTCGCCGAGGGCTTTTCGCGCTCATGGCGGCGGCCGCCCACCGCAGCCGAGCTCGACGGCCTCGTCGAAAGCTACATCCGCGAGGAAATTCTGTACCGTGAAGGGCTCGCGCTGGGGCTCGGCCGTGACGACTCGGTGATCCGCAATCGCGTGCGCGTGAAGATGGAGCTCATCGGTGACAACGCCGAGAGCGAGATCAGCAACGCCGACGTGCAAGCGTGGTTCGACGCGAACGCGGACCGCTATGCGACGCCGGCTCGCTACGACCTCGAACAAATCTACTTCGATCCGGCCAAGCACGGTTCGACGCTCTCCGGCAATATCGCTGCGGCGCTGCGAGAGATCGAGCGCAACGCGCAGGTCGATGCCGTTCAGCTCGGCGACGCGACGCTGCTCCCGGCCGAGCTCGTCGACGTTTCTCGGACGGACATAGCCTCGCAATTCGGCGACGAGATCGCTGCAGCGCTCACGCAGACACCGACGGGTCGCTGGTTCGGTCCCGTGAGCTCGTCGTACGGCGAGCACCTGCTACGTGTTGACGTGCGCGAAGAGTCGCGACCCGGGGTGCTCGCGGACGTGCGCGAAGACGTCGAACGCGACCTCCGGTACGCACGCGCGCAGAGCGCGCGCGACGCGCTTTACGCGCGCTTGCGTGACCGCTATACGATCCGCGTCGAGCCGCGCGACGTCGCGATCGGCGCCGCACTCGCGTCGCAGTCGCGCTGATGCGCGTTGGACGCACGTTCGCCTGCGCGCTCGCGGCGTTCGCGTGTTTTGCGGCGCCGCTCGCTTGCGCCGACGTGTTTCGCCCGGCCTACCTCGAGATCCGCGAGCTCGGCGGCGACCGCTACGACGTGCTGCTGAAGGTGCCGGCCCAAGGAGACGACCTCCGTCTCTCGATCGACGTGCTTTTCCCGGACGGAACGATCGACCTCGACGCGCGCCGCGGCCAGTTTAGCGCAAGCACGCACACCGACCGTTGGCGCATCGAGCGGCCAGGCGGCCTCGTCGGCGGGTCCATCGAGATTGTTGGCCGCGCGGCCGGCGTTACCGACCTGCTCGCGCGCGTCGAGCGGCTAGATGGGACCTCGCAGGTCGAGAGCCTTCCCGCTGGACGCGCGACGTTCGTCGTTGCGCCGCCGGTCGGTATCGCGCAGACGGCTTTGACATACCTCGTGCTCGGTGTCGAGCACATTCTCGGCGGCGTCGACCATTTGCTGTTCGTGTTGTCGCTGCTGTTGATCGTGCGAGGTTTCAAGCGAATCGCGATCACGGTGACCGCGTTCACGCTCGCGCACAGCCTAACGTTGGTGGCCGCGACGCTCGGTTTCATGCGCGTTCCGGGGCCTCCGGTCGAGGCGGCGATCGCGCTCAGCATCGTATTCGTCGCCGTGGAAGTGGTACGCGGCCTACGCGGCGCGCCGGGGCTCACGGCGCGCGCGCCCTGGGTCGTCGCGTTCTCGTTCGGGCTGCTGCACGGATTCGGGTTCGCCGGTGCGCTCGCCGAAGTGGGGTTGCCGCAGAAAGCGATACCAGTCGCACTGCTCACGTTCAATGTCGGAGTCGAGGTCGGACAGTCGCTGTTCGTGGCCAGCGTCGTCGCCGTGGTCACGCTCGCCGCTCGGGCGCGCGCGCTATGCGCCACGCGAGGCCCGAGCTGGAACGCATTGATAGCGCCGTACGCAATCGGAACGATTGCGATGTTCTGGGTCGCCGAGCGAATAGCGTCGTTCTAGCGCGACTCGCGATCCACTTTCTCAACAAGCGCGGCGATCGGCCAGATCGACTTCGATGTCACTTTCGGCACCTCGCGATGTTGGCAGCTGCGAGGCAATAGCGTCCATCCAGTAGACCGGTCGGTTACAGCACTGTATGTGGGCGATCCGTGCGGAAATGCTGGGTGCGAGGGATCGCTATGATGCGGCCGCGCCATGCGGCGCCGAGGTTGCACTGTGACGAGTCCGACGCGCCCGCCGGCATTCTTTGAAGGAACTGAAATGCCGACCGCCGGATGGTGGGAAGCGTTGTGGCCCGATCCTGCCGGAGTGCTCAAGGCAATCGGCGTGAAGCCGGCCATAGACGTGATCGACCTTTGCTCGGGCGATGGTTGGTTCACACTTCAGCTCGCCAAGCTGGCTCGTCACGTATATGCCATCGATATCGATCCGCAGTTGCTCGACGTTACTCGTCATCGGCTTGCGGAGAGCAAAGTCGGAAACGTAACGCTTATTGCTGGCGATGCCTATCAGCTCGCTAGTCTCATCACTGAGCCGGCGGACTACATCTTCATGGCGAATGCCTTTCACGGAGTGCCGGATCGGCTCCGGTTGAGCCGTATGGTCGGTAGTGTCCTCAATCCAGGCGGTGAATTTGCGGTGGTGAACTGGCATCAACGACCGCGGGGAGAAACTACAGTGCTCGGAGAGCCCCGCGGTCCAAAGACGGAACTACGACTATTCCCGGCGGAAACCGTCGCGTATATCGAACCAAGCGGCCTTCAGTTAGTTCGCCAAGTCGAACTGCCGCCTTATCACTACGCTGTGATTTTCCGACGGTAGCTGGCGCAGCTCTATCGAATCGAGCAACAACAGGAACGAGCGCTGAACGCCAGATCAGAATGCAGGGTTGCACCAGCTGCGGCATGAAGTTGCAGTATCGCGAGGGCGCGCTCTAAATCCCGCAGCTCGAACGAGCGTTAGCGGGCTCGAGTGCCGCCAAGGATCACCAAATATCAGCCTGCTCCCGGTTAGACCGGCGCCGATCCGCCCACTTGGAGATGTACCGAGCAGCGATGCTCGCCGCTAGGCATATCAAGAAAAAAGCCACGAACCTCATACCGTATAATCGTGCAACAAGCGGGCCGCCAAGTCGGCGAACCGCGTCTCGAACAGTCGGTGCGAAAAGAAACCCGGCGCGAGGCCGGGTCTGTGTTGGGGCATTCAAAGCTCCCTGGGACGTAACGGCGTTCCTTACGTTTTCTTCGACGCTTCCGCCTTTGATCTGCGTTTCACGTCCTGGCCGTGCGCTCTCTTGTACGTCTGAACGTCTGCGAACTCGCCTCGGGCGTTCCGTTTGCCGTAGAGCTTGGCGCCCGAAGAACTGCGGTGGGTAGTGCGCTTAGCTGGCATCGATCTCTCCGTCGGTGATGATTAGGAATCGGGCAGCAAGGTCTATGCCAGTGCTAGCCGCGTTTACGAGTCCGCTGCGAAGGCGTTCTAACCGCTCGGGGCGGCATCCGCGGACTTGCGGCCAGCTCTTCTAGGAGCTCGGCGGCGGTGGGCGATCCCGCGAGGTATTCGGCCCATTCGATGGTCCCATCGCGACGGCGGGTGAGTGTGACAACGATGTGCCTCACGCCCAGTCGCGAGCAAGCTCTGTGCCACCGGGACGCCTGAGCAATGTACGCCACCGCACTTTCAGGCGGAAAAACGTCGAATATCGTGGCCGGTATGTCCCGACCGGCCAAGCACCCGGCATTCGCGCCGATGGTGATGTTCATTCTTGCGGAGATCGCGCTCGCAGCGATCGTCGCCCTCTACTTCGTTGTCGGTTGAAAAAAGGCCCCGTGTGCGGCGGGGCATCTGGATAAGTCGCGTTTGATTTCGCGTCAACCTGGGCGAAGTGGGATCGGCTGCTCGTATTCTGAGCAATAAAAGCACCCGCGCTCCGTTGCCAGAGACCGGGTCTACTCGTATCGGCGCCGGTACGAGTAGTTAGCGATCAGCGTTCGTATCGCTTTGGGGTGCGCCGGGCCGGCAGAACGGCGCCAATAGGTCGGCGAACCGCGTCTCGGCGGCGATCTACGTCCGCCGCGAATGGTCCCGCAGTGCCTTCTTCGCTAACTCGAGGCGTGCTCGCGCAGCTACCTCGCGGTGGTAAATCTCGCTTGGAATGCGTTCAGTGCCGCTCGCCTTGACCCAGCGCGCGAGCTCTTCGGCTGCGCGCTCCCACGCGGCCGTTGCTTCTCGCAGCTCAGTTCGCAATTCGTGCGCGCTCGGCTGGCATGGCAGCGAATACTAGCGATGCAGTGCCGGTGCGCGTATTACCGACCGTTCGGGCCGTGAACCGAAGAAAGTGTCGCCACCGTGCCGAGAGGCCACTCGAGAGCGCCTCACGGTACGTTTCTTGCTGACTCATTTAACAGGGCGGGAGGAACGATGAACCGCGGAATGATGATGTCCCACCTAGCGTTAGCAGATCGCCACGCAACGCGGGGACAAGTGCTCATTGCCGAGCAACGAGATCGTGTGGATAGGCTGCGCCGAGATGGCCGCGATGCTGGCGCCCTCGAGGAGTTCCTCGGGAGGCTCGAGGATATACAACGGCTGCACATCGAGCACCGCGATCGCCTACTCCGCGAGCTTGAAGACGACGAACAGGCCCGACACGTTTGAATCGCTGACTTTCGACGTTCCCGCCTTCGACGTGCGCTTAACATCCTGTCCGTCGCTTGTACGTGTCTGGACAGTTGAACGAAGAAAAAGAGCCGCTCGGCCCCTGGGGAGGAAAAGCGAGCGGCTCCAAAAGGCGGTCAACCAACGGCAGTTGCCTCTCGCCGTGTGGGTTACGGGGGAACCGTTACCGCTTGCACCTAGCGTGGAGATTCTGAGCGTTGCGTCTAGTGCCTATCGCGCGATCAATGCCCGTATCGCCTTCGGATGCGCCCGAAACAGCTCGGCGACATCGCGGACGGTGAGACCGAACGCGTCACTCTGATGCGCCCTTTTTCACGTCCAGGACAGTAAGGGCGGCTTCGCGAGCCCTTCTAAGAAGGGCGGATGCGCGTCGCTGCTCTCTAATATCCTCTTCGGTGATACGTTCGTGTCGTGCGACACGGCCCGCGATCTTTTCCATGACCGCTTCGTGCTCGACTACCGCGCCTTGGTAGTCCGCCATCGCTCTCTCTAGCAGATCATTGAAGACTGACAAGAACCGCCCTCCGTGGCAGCCCGTGCGTAAAGAGATGCATTTGCTGTGCCGCAAAAAAGAAAGGCCCCGCGAACGGAGCCTTTCTAGCAAATGATACAGAGCAGTCTACAATTCCGGCTTATCCGTCCGGACGGTAACAGCGAAGCCCCGGCATTGGTGGATCTCCTGCGCGAGATCGCCGAGCGCTAGTCCGATGTTGTAGCTCGTGAGCGGATACTCGCGCAGCTCGCCGTCAGAGAAGCACATGAGCAGGACGCGCCGCGGGTGCGGGCTTGGGCTTGAACGGTACGATGTTCATGACCGCGCATCCTTTTCCTCAAGGGCGGTCGCGGCGACCTCGATGGGGTCCAAGAATCGAGCGGCCGCGGCGATATGGCTCAACCCGAGCGCGTTCCATTTGCCCTCGTGCGAGACTCGGAAATGCTCACCGCTTTTCTCTGTGACGACTTCGTAGCCTGCGCGCTCGAGGCAGTCGATAACGCCGGCCGTCCCCATGGAGCCGAACATCGTGCGAAGGCGAAGCAGCTGTTCGGCCTGAGTCTCGCCCGCGATCGCGAGTCGAATCTTGTTCTCGTCCTGTGACTCAACGTCGCCGAGCGTTCTCAAGCAGCGCACCGACGATTTTTAGCGCGCCGGCCAGACCGTGGAGCTTGTTGATATCGTCGGCCACTTCGAGCGCTTCTCCGAGGTGCTTGAGCGAGAAGATCGCGTCGGCAACCGTGTAGCCGGCTGAGCGGTCAGGATTGCGGAGGAGGGTGTACTTCGGCGGCGGATCGTCGTCCGACGTGCGGTCCGCGTAGGTGAGGGGCGCGTCGGGTGTCAGAGCATCGGCGAGCTCGAGTAACTCGTCGTCCTCGATCGCGCGGAAGCCGGCTTCGTTCTCGACGCAGAGCTTGAACCCGAGCGCCTCGCCGCGTGCCTTCAGTTCTTCGTGTGTGACCGTTTTCGAAGCCATGTCGTGAACCTCCAAGTAGGTTTGCGGTTTGGTTAGGCCGCCACGAGCTGCGGTTACAGCTCGCGACGGCCGCTTCGCATTCCGTACGGATTCCGTACGATACTTGGAGACGATCGGCTCGGCACCGAGAAGGCCTAACCCATCAATGAGTTAGATGGCGCTCCCTGGGGGAATCGAACCCCCGTTTTAGCCTTGAGAGGGCCACGTCCTGGACCGCTAGACGAAGGGAGCGCGGGTGCCGCGCCTCGGCGAGGGCTGCTATGATACCGAGCTTTCGAGCACTGTGAAACTACGGAAACCTGTTGAGCGACACGGATCCTAAGTCCCGGCCGGCCCCCGTCATCGTCCCTCGTTCCGACCACAACATCAGTCGGGCCAACATCTCGCCGAACGCTCTGAAGGTGCTCTACCGTTTGCGTAGCGCCGGTTTCGGTGCGTTCTTGGTCGGCGGCGGCGTGCGCGATCTGCTCCTCGGGCTGCATCCGAAGGATTTCGACGTCGTGACCGACGCGGATCCCGATCAGATTCAATCGCTGTTTCGCAATTGCCGGCTGATCGGTCGGCGGTTCCGGCTGGCGCACGTTCGATTCGGCCGAGACGTCGTCGAGGTCGCGACGTTTCGCGCCGCGGGCGCGGAGCCCGAGGACGAGCGCGCGCATTCCGACAGCGGCCGTATCCTGCGCGACAACGTCTACGGAACGATCGACGAGGACGTTTGGCGCAGGGACTTCACCGTCAACGCGTTGTACTACAACATCGCCGACTTCAGCGTCTGGGATTACACGAACGGTTTCGACGACGTCCGGGCGCGCGTGCTCCGGCTGATCGGCAATCCCGAGACGCGTTACAGAGAAGACCCCGTGCGGATGCTGCGCGCCGCTCGCTTCGCGGCGAAGCTCGATTTCACGCTCGCGCCCGAAACCGCGGCGCCGATCGCGAAGCTCGGTGATTTGCTCCGCGACGTTCCGTCGGCGCGTCTTTTCGACGAGCTCCTAAAGCTTTTCCAGAGCGGCCATGCCGAGAGGAGTTTCGATCGGCTTCTCGAGCACGACTTGCTCCGCTTCCTGTTCCGCGACACGAACGAGCTCTTGAAAACGCCGGAGCGCGACAACGTGATCGCGTTCATACGGCAGGGGCTCGCGAACACCGACGATCGCGTGCGCTCGGATAAGCCGGTGACGCCGATGTTCCTGTATGCCGTGTTTCTGTGGTTCCCGATCCGCGATCTTGCCTTGAAGCTGCAGTCGGAAGGTTGGAACGACACGCACGCGATGATGGAGGCGAGCGCACGAATCGTGGCCGCGCAGCAGACGTCGTTTCCGCGCAGGTTCAGCTCGCCGATGAAGGAGCTGATCGTGATGCAGTGGCGCTTCAACCAACGCCACGGCATTCGCGCAGCGCGTTTGCTGCAACACAAGCGCTTCCGTGCCGCCTACGACTTCATGCTGCTGCGTGCGCGCTGCGGCGAGGTGGATCAAGAGACCGTGGATTGGTGGACGGAGATTCAGCAGCTGCCTCCCGAGGAGCAGCAGAAGCTGATCGGCTTGAAGCGCCGTCAAGGTAGGCGCCGACGGCGCGGCCGACGCGGCGCCGAGCGAGACGCGCTGACCGACGCCGCGCCGTAGGGCGGACCGGCTAACATTTCTCGAGATCAGTCCTGAATCGGCCCCGAAGCCGGGCGACGAACGAGTCACCGTGGATCAGCAAGCGACGAGCAACGGGCAAGAACTCATCCGTCTGGATGGGCCGCGGTTCATCGTGGTCGAGGGCCCGATCGGCGTGGGCAAGACGAGCCTCGCGAAGCGGCTCGCGCAGAGTTTCGCGAGCGAGCTGATCCTCGAGCAGGCGGAGGACAATCCGTTCCTCGAGCGCTTCTACCGCAACCGTCGCAATGCTGCATTGCCCGCACAGCTTTTTTTCCTGTTTCAGCGTGCGCGACAGATCGAGCAGATCCGACAGCGCGACATGTTCTCGCCGGTGCGAATCGCGGATTTCCTACTGCAGAAGGATCGGCTGTTCGCCGAGCTGAACCTCGATCCGAACGAGCTGGGGCTGTATCAGCAGGTTGCGGACACTCTCGAGCTCGATCCGCCGACACCGGATCTCGTCGTGTATTTGCAGGCGCCGGCACCCGTGCTCATGCGGCGTGTGGCGTCACGCGGAATCGCCTACGAGCAGCTGATCGATCAAGAGTATCTGGAGAGGCTCGGCGAGGCCTACGCGCGGTTCTTTCACGATTTCGACGCCGCGCCGCTCCTGATCGTGAATGCCGCGTCCATCGATCCGATTCATCGCGAGTCGGACTATCAGGAGCTTCTCCAGACGATAGTACGCGTCAAGCACGGCAGGCACTTCTTCAATCCGGTCGGGAATGCCCTCGCCTGACCGGCGGAGCAGGCGATGTACAAGCAATTGCAGCAACGCGGAATGGATTCCCCGCCCGTGAACGTCGCGACGCTGCGCGACATGAAGCAGGCGAACGAGCCTATTGCGTGCCTGACCGCTTACGACGCGAGCTTCGCACAGCTCGTCGACATGGCCGGCATCGACGTCGTGCTGGTTGGCGATTCGCTCGGAATGGTCGTTCAGGGCCACGACACGACGGTGCCGGTCACGGTCGAGCACATGGTGTATCACACGCGCTGCGTGGCGCGTGCCGTGCGCCGCTCTTTCTTGATCGCCGACATGCCGTTCATGAGCTATACGACTCCGTCGCAGGCCCTCGACAACGCCGTCCGGCTCATGCAGGAGGCCGGCGCGATGATGGTCAAGCTCGAAAGCGGGCAGGGTCAGCTCGCGATCATCGAGTACCTCGCGCAGCAGGACATCCCGGTGTGCGCTCATCTCGGTTTGAAGCCGCAGTCGGTGCACAAGATCGGCGGCTTCAAGGTGCAGGGACGCGAGCAGCAAGCGGCTCAGCGCATGATCGACGATGCGCGGGCGCTCGAGGAGGCCGGAGCCGACATCGTGCTGCTCGAGTGCGTGCCGCGCGACGTCGGCGCGGCCATTCGCGGCGCGCTTCAGGTTCCAGTGATCGGCATCGGCGCCGGCGCGGGCGTGGACGGCCAGATACTCGTGGTCTACGACATACTCGGCATCACCCAGGGACGCATGCCGCGGTTCGTCAAGAACTTCATGCAAGGCCGCGAGTCGGTGCTCGACGGCATTCGCGGATACGTGCAGGCCGTCAAGGACCGCAGCTATCCGGCCGAAGAGCACACCTTTTCTTGACGGGACGAGGGCGGTGCCGCGGACAAATACATCCGGCAGCATCGTGCGACTCGTGCGCACGGTTGCCGAAGTTCGCGCCGCGGTCAGCGCGTGGCGCGCGGCCGGCGAAACGGTGGCGTTCGTGCCGACGATGGGAAACCTGCACGACGGGCATGTGAGCCTCGCGAAGCTCGCGGCCCGCGAGGCGCAACGCGTCGTCGCGAGCATTTTCGTGAATCCCACGCAGTTCGGACCGAGCGAGGACTTCGCAGCCTATCCACGCACGCTCGACGACGACCGGACGCGGCTCGCTGCAGCGGGCAAGGTCGACGTGCTGTTCGTGCCGGATGTCGCGGAAATCTATCCGTTCGGGATCGAGCAAGCCGTCCGAGTGTCCCTCCCGCCGTTGAGCCGTGAGCTCTGCGGAGCGAGCCGGCCCGGACATTTCGACGGCGTCGCGTCGGTCGTATGCCGTCTTCTCAACATCGTTGCGCCCGACTTGCTCGTGCTCGGACAGAAGGACTATCAGCAAGTGGTTTTGCTCGAGCGGATGATCGCGGACTTACGCATGCCGGTAGCCGTGCACATCGGTGCCACGCATCGCGAGGCCGATGGGCTTGCGATGAGCTCGCGCAACCGCTATTTGGACGCAGCGCAGCGAGCTCAGGCCCCCGCGCTGCACGCGACGCTCGCGCGGTTGCGTGACCGGCTTCGGCAGGGCGCAACCGACTTCTTGGCTCTGCAAGCACAAGGCAGAGACATGCTTGCGGCGGCCGGGCTCGTGCCCGATTACGTGGAAGTGCGCCGCGTGGCGGATCTCGCGAAGCCCGCTGGCGGCGAGACTGCCGAGGAGCTGATCGTGCTCGCGGCCGCGTGGCTCGGCCGCGCTAGGCTAATCGACAACCTTCGAGTCTGAGCTCTCGCGCACCGCGACGCGGTTCCGCCCTTGCTCCTTCGCGTCGTACATCGCGGCGTCGGCTCGCTGCACGAGGGAGGCGACGTCGTCGGGCGAAGAGTTGGCGCTGATCCCAATCGAGATCGTGATCGCGCTCGACAGGCTCGCGGGCGACAGGCTCGCAACCTGTGTGCGCAAGCGATCAGCCGTGACTTGCGCTTGGCTCAAATCGAGGTCGGGCAGGAGCACCGCGAACTCGTCGCCGCCGAAGCGCGCGATGAGATCGGTGGGCCGAAGGTACTCGCGTAACGCCTGGGCGACGGCGATCAGCACGCGATCGCCGGAGATGTGACCGTATTGATCGTTGAAGCGCTTGAAGTTGTCGACGTCGATCATCATCAGGCAGAGCTTCCTGCCTGCGTGCTGACAGCGCGTGACCTCGCGCTCGAACATGTCTTTCATCCAGTGTCGGTTGCCGAGCCCGGTAAGCGCGTCCGTGAGCGCGTTGCGTTCGGCCTGACGCAGCACTCCGAGACTGCTCGCGATGAACTCGTTGTCGGACCGCACGCGCTCGGATAGGACGACCAGCAGATTCTTCGAGAAGGTGTGCGAGCGGTCGACGATCTGCCACAGCAGGTGATGGCTAATCACCATGAGGTGCGAATCCTCGACCGCAACGACGAAAGCCGACGGGTCTTTGTCCTCGATCAACGACATCTCGCCGGCGCACGACCCGGGTGTGAGGTCCGCTATCTTGGGTGCGTCGAGCGAGCCCAAGTGCACGCTGAGCCGGCCGCTGAGCACGACGTACACGCAGCGGTTCTCGCGCTGCGGCGACAAGAGCACGTCCCCCTCCGCGACGTCGAGGCGTCCGCAGCGCGGCAGCAAGTCGGCCACCGAGTCCGCGTCGACGCCGCGAAACAACGCGATGCTTTGCAGCAGCGAACGCGTGAAGTCGGAGTCTATTCCTTGCCCCAGGTCGTCGAGGCTCACCGTGCTCATGAACGCAATCCGTCGCGGAATCGAGACAGGTGTGATCGTAGCGAGCCGCGGGCCGTCGCGACAGTGACGGAGTTGGCAATACCGACTGGTCTCATTCCTTCGTCAGCCGGGCGCGCGCGACGTCGAGCTCGGCCATAACCTCCTTCGTGGGTTGCGGAAAATCGAGCTCGACCTGGCCGAACGCGTCGTTCACGAGCTTAGCGACCTGCCAACGCGCGAAGTGCTTATCGTCCGCCGGTATTGCGTACCAAGGCGCCCACGGCCGGGACGTGGCATTGAGGCAGGCCTCGTAGGCCGTCAAGTAGTCGTCCCAGCGATCGCGCTCGTCCAGGTCCTGCATCCGGAATTTCCAGCGCTTTTCGGGATCGTCGACTCGCGCGAGCAAGCGCTCGCGTTGCTCCTTCTTCGAGACGTTGAGCCAGAACTTCAGGATCACCGTGCCCTGGTTAGCGAGGTTGCGCTCGTGCGCATTGATCACGCTGAAACGTTCCTTCCAAAACTCGCCCGAAGGCGCGTCCGGCAGCTTCTGCGCCGCAAGGAACTCGGGGTGCACGCGCACCACGAGCACTTCCTCGTAGTAGCTACGGTTGAAAACGCTCAAGTGGCCGTGAGCCGGGAGGTGCGGCGTCGTGCGCCAGAGAAAATCGTGAGCCGTCTCGAGCGGCGTCGGCGCTTTGAACGACGCGACCTGGATTCCGCAGGGATTCACTTGCCGGAACACGTGACGAATCGTGCCGTCTTTGCCGGCTGCGTCGAGCGCCTGGAGGATCACGAGAACGGCGTTCGTGCCCCGAGAGTACAGCCGATGCTGCGAGTCGCCGAGCTTGGTGCTCTGCGTCTCGAGGTCGGCCTCCCAGCCGGCGGCGTCATTGTTCTTCTTCGCAGATTTTTTCGGCGGCTTCGTCCGCGACTTCGCAACGCGGAAGCCGCCGTTGAACGGTACGAGGAAGCGGTGCGATTTTGCCTCGAACATTCAGGCCCCCCGATGCTCGGCGGCGTCCGCAGGCGCCGCGCCCTCGGACCGCGACTGCCGGGCAAGCGCCCATGCAACATGCTCGCGAACGAGCGGCGACGGATGGTCGGCGCGGGCGCGCAGCGCGCGCGTCACTGCCGCGCGCGACGGCGCGTTGCCGAGCGCGACCGCCACGTTCCTGAGCCATCCGTCATAGCCGGCCCTGCGCAGCGCGCTGCCTTCCGTGCGCGCCTGCCACTCGTCCTCGGACCAAGAGAACAGCCCCGCGAGCTCGGCGCCGTCGAGATCGTTGCGAGGCGCGAAGTCGGCGACTTCCGTGACGTGCGCGAACTTGTTCCACGGGCAAAACAGCTGGCAGTCGTCGCAACCGAAGACGCGATTGCCGATCGCGGGCCGGAGCTCCTCGGGGATCGCGCCGCGCTGCTCGATCGTGAGATAGGAGATGCAGCGCCGCGCATCGAGCTCATAGGGCGCGACGATCGCCCGGGTCGGGCAGACGTCGAGGCAGGCGCGGCAAGAACCGCAATGCTCCGTGACGGGCTCGTCTACGGGCAGAGGCAAGTCGGTATAGAGCTCCCCGAGCAGGAACCAGGAGCCGTCGCGGTCGAGCAAGTTGGTGTGCTTGCCGATCCAGCCGAGTCCGGCGTTGCGCGCGAGCGCCTTCTCGAGGACCGGAGCACTGTCGACGAATGCACGATAGCCGAAGCGATCCGCGCGCTCCTCGATCGCGGCGCCGAGCTTCGCGAGCCGCGCGCGCAGCACTTTGTGATAGTCGCGTCCGAGTGCATAGCGAGCTACGTAGCCGAGCGTCGGAGACGCGAGCACGGCGCGCGCGTCGCGCGCGCGACTCGGCCAGTAGCCCATGCGCGCCGAGATCACGCGAACCGTTCCGGCGACGAGCCAGTCTGGACGACTGCGCTTGCGCCCGTGCCTGCGCATGTAGTCCATCGTTCCGTGGCGGCCCGCAGCGAGCCAGCGCTCGAGCCGCGCCTCGTCCTCGGCCAGATCGACTCCGCTGACGCCGATTTTTTGGAAGCCGAGCTCCAGTCCGATGCTCTTGATCTCGGTCGCGAGGCGTGCGAGTTGTTGTTGGTCTAGTTCCGTCACAGCGTGAGCTTCGGAGACGCCGGGCGTCAGTATAATCGCGCGATGCGCGGTCCCGACGAACGGCTCAGTATCCCCGTCTACGCCGCGCATCAGGTTCGTGAGCTCGACCGGCTCGCGACGGAGCGCCTCGGAATCGCGAGCTACGATCTCATGACGCGCGCGGCGGCCGCGGCGCTGCGAGCGATTCGAGAACGTTGGCCGCGGGCGCGCAACGTCCTGATCTACTGCGGGGCCGGCAACAACGGCGGCGACGGCTACGTCCTCGCGCGGCTCGCGCAGCGCGAAGGGCTCAGCGCGCGCGTCTGTGCGGTAGCGCCGCCCGAGCGTCTCAAAGGCGACGCGCGGCGCGCGTACGGGGACGCCGGGAAAG
>JADMIO011482815.1_pt1 | contig 39321 bp, 25 predicted proteins | sample 8958161 | NCBI WGS metagenome assembly JADMIO01 (sample SAMN16585339, study PRJNA669376) | soil metagenome | isolation source: Crop rotation soil | place: USA: Cullars Rotation, Alabama | collected 2011 | reverse complement strand
GCCGCGACTTCAAGTCACGTGAATTCCAAGCTTCGGATCCCACTGTGCTGGAAAGCGCGGCTGCGATCGTCCACGATTCCTTGGCGAAATCGTTATCACCCAAACTCAATAACTCATATGATAGCTTCGACCCTTATCCTGACACCTGTCATTGCTGCTGCCGGTCCCGCGTTCCTCGTCTGGCTCTTTGGCGGGGGACTGGGCGCCGCGCTCCTCGTGTTTGTGGTTCTCAAAATCGCCGGGCATTGAGCTCGTGATTTTCACCGTGGCCAACCGATCCGCTGGCGACCGGTTGGCCCGGTGAAAACGGCGCGCGCGGCGCAACCTAATCGAGCGTTGCCTTCGGTGGAGTGATCAGCACGGCTGGGGCCGGAGCAACTGGCGCGGTGTATTCCACGACAAACTCCGGCGGCAGATACTGGATGAAATAATCCGTGCCATACAACTCCCAGCCCGCCGGAACGCCGAGTGAGTCGGTAAGTTCGCGGGCGGCAAGATAGGTTTGGATTGAATCCCTAAAGATGTGAAACCAAACCACTGACTTGGGGTCACCCTTGAACTTGCGGAGCAGCGTTTGGAAATTGGAAATGAGCGTCTTTGCCTGGGCGGCGGTTTCGCCTGTGTCCGGTGCCGGGCTCAGCTTGAGGGGAATGAGCGGCGTATAGGATGCCGGAACGACTTCGACCTTCATCTGACGGTTGCTGAGGTTCCTTTGGGCGAAGTAAGCCGCCACTTTCTTCGAGTCGTACACGACTTTTCGTTGCGGCACGAGCCGCCCGAATTTATCCGGCTGCATCAATGGTTTGCCGTCTGGGCCCTTGAGCGTCTCGCGGACTTGCGTGAGCGTGGCTTCGTTCTTCCTCAGCTCCTGCTCGACGGCCCGGGAGTATTCCTCCCCATTGATGTAAGTGATGCGGTTGCCGGCTACGAGGAAGTGCTGGATCGATGCCTTGTCGGGAAGCGGCCGCGGGTTCGGCAGTTTCACGGCGACGGGCGGAGCGGGGTTGGTGGCCGGTGTTGTATCGAGCGCCGACTTGAGCTTCGCGACTTGCGTGAGGAGCGCATCCACGGCGGACTTTTTCGCGTCGCGTTCCATCTTGCGCTCGTCGAGCTGCTTCCGGAGTGCGTCTAAGTCGATGACCTGGACGTTCTGCTGCTCCTTGGTCACATCGAGTGTGGCCAGTTCCTCCTCTGCTCGTTTCATGTTTTGCTGCAGCCGTGCCATTTCCACATCCACTTGTTTCGGGTCTGTTTTCGGAGCAGTCGCGTCCACTTCATTCTTCAATGCGGCGTGTTCTTCAATCGTGACCGGGGGGAGATTGGACAACACTTTGCGCACGGAATCGGCGAGCCCGATTCCGACCAGCACGAGCACGATGATCAGTACGCCGACGACGTTTGTCATCGTGTCCATCAAGGCCACGAAGGGAAGCTCTTCTCCGCTATGTCTGCGTCGGGCCATGCGGATCAGATTTTCTCCGCTGAGGTGGAGGTGGCGGCTCGGCCTTTTTTTCGGGTGGCGGAGTCAAGGTGCCGAGGAAGTCCTTGAACATCCGCAGGTCGATCTCGCCATGCCCGGGGATGGGCAGTTTGCCGATTTGCTCCGTCTTATATCCGTACGTGCCCTGTGCCCAACCAGCGGCATTGTAGTATGCGCCCATTCCGTCGTCCCGCAGGAGGAAGATGATCTTGCTTTGCGGCACACCGAGCACCGCCTTGAGATAAGCGTTGAATGCGACATCCGTCGCGATGGTTTCCGGCACGGCGCTGACAATTCCCTTGGTCCTTTCATCCCAGTAAAACGCGAGCTGAGTCCCGGAGCCCTCGATGAAGAACACCTTCGTGCCCTTCGCGAGTCCGCTCCCTCCCGGCTGCACAATGACCGGCGGTCCGGCTTGGGCGACCTGGCGCTTTTTGAGTTCCTCTTCCAGGGCGGCGATTTGTGTTTTTAACTCGGGTTCCTGGGCCGCGAGGCCGCTCAGCTCGACGAGCAGGTTGTCCAATTCCTTGGTCAGGTTCTGATGGAGCTCCTTTTCCCGGTCGCGGTCGGCCGCCGAGGTGGCGAGTAACTTCCGAATCTTTGCCAGTTGCTGCTCCTTCTCCGTGGCTTGTGTGCGCAGCTTTTCGAGCTGCGGCGCCTTGTCTGCCAGCAGCGCATTGATCCGCTCGTTCTCGGTTTTCTGTTTGCGCAATCGCAATTGATCCTCAGCCCGCGCGATCTCCTCCGGGGTTCGCCCGCTGACCCGCTGCGTCTGTGCCACGCATAATACGACGATGATGAGGATGAGCACGCCGATCAATGAGCACAGGATGTCCAGGAACGGGATCAGCATGATCTCGTCGCTGGCGCGCTGGCGTCGTTTTACCATACGCGGGTGAGCCCGTAAGGTTGCGTCGTCTGCCGCGAGTCATTTAGCGACTCCGGCGTGGAGGACCTCCGCTCGGGATGACTCGCGAACAGCATCCTCAGGTGCGCTCCAGCCATCGTTGTTGTCGCCAGGGACATCGCTAGCCCTTTGCGTCGTCAGTGCCCCGGCTAAACCAACCCTTCTTTTTCACCTGCTGGACGACGATCTGTTTTTCGCCGAGCTGCTCGAGCACAGCGTTCAAAGCGCGCAGTCCAGCTTCCAACCCGCTGAGATACTGGGCGGTCAGCCGCATCGATTCCGACATCGACGTTTCCATCTCGGCGCGCAATACGGTCATGCTTTCCGAGAACTCCTTCGTGACCGTTTGCTGAAACTCCCCGGTACGCCGGTCGAGGTGCGTCGCGTAGTCGAGCATGCGGGCCGAGAGTTCGTTCAAATCCGTAAGGAATTCCCGTTGCGCGCCGGTAATGGCCCTCGCCACGGCCTGGCCCACTGCTCCAAGGTCGCCACCGGTGCCGGTGCTGTCGTTCAGCCGCGGAAGGAGCACCTCGTTGCAGAATGCATCGATGTCGTTCAGCATCTCGTCCTCGTGCTTCGCGAGGGAGTTGAGTGGAAAATTCAGCAGGACCGCGAGGATCAACCCGAGGAGTGTGGCGTCGAACGCCGTGCCGAGGCCGCTCGTCACGTTGTTGATCGAGCCGACGATTTTTCCGACATCCTCCACATTTGCGAAACTCATGCCGCTGAGAGCGTGCGAAAGGCCGACCACCGTGCCGATGAAACCGAGCAGCGGAATCGCCCACAAGAAGGCGCGCAGCATGATATAGCTCCCGCCGATCCGCGAGCCGTCGATCGCCGACTGGCTGGTCATCATCGCGCTCACGTGGCTGACGTTTTGCCGCACCTCGAAAAACTCGAGCGCCTTGCGAATACGGTTCACCATGAAGCTGTCGCGCAGATGATGCGGTAGGCGGTAGATGTGATCGATGAAGCGGTTGACGTTGTCCGCGTTGATCTCCTTCCCGAGTTCCATCGGCAACACGTCGAGCAGCAGGGCCTCACGCTGGCGCTTCAACATCCGCAGCTTCAAATAGCAAATCGCCATTGCCCAGCAGAAGAAGAGCGTATTTGCGAAGCTGACGGTGAAGTGTTTGTAGAACACGTTCGCGAGGAACTCGCCTCTCGTATATGCGGCGACGGGTTTGGCCGGATCGGCCTTGAAAAGATAAACGATGCCAAACCACAGTAGCGCCGCCCCGAGACCGATCGCGAAACTGATGCGCGCATTTGGATTGGTCGGATCCTCCTCCTTCCACGCAGTGCGCTGCATGCCCGGTCCCGTTGCCGTGGGTCGGGCGGTCGCGCGCGGCGCGGAGGGGCCCGGCTGCGGCTGAGGCTGGCTGGTGGCGGCGCCACCTGGCTCCTCGACCATCGCTGGTATCTCCAGCTTTTCATTGCAACCGGGACACCGCACGACCGTGCCCGAGAGTTCGGACTCGGCCATCAGGTGCATCCCACACGATGGGCAGCTGAATTTCACGGCTTACCGTTCTTCGTTTGCGGAAAAACGGTCAAGCGGGAAGGAGGTGAGGTGGTGGCTTGGTCGCTGTCGGGAACACCCAATGCAGGGAGGCTGTGAATAGTGATCGGTGAATCGTGAGTGGTCGCGGCCGCCCCGTGCAATCGGCGCTGCGCGCTTGCGACCATTCACGATTCACCGATCACCAGTCACAGGCACATCGGCTAAGTGTTTGGTGGGGGCGCTGCCTCCCCCTCCGCCTGTTCCTGCTCCTCCTCGCCGACCACCGGCGCAATGCCACTGAGGGTTTCGCCCTCGCGCATTTCGATCAGTTTCACACCCTGGGCGTTGCGACCGGTTTCACGGATCTCGGCGACGCGCGTGCGCACCATCTTGCCCTTGTCGGTGATGAGCATCAGCTCGTCGGCGTCCCGCACGGTGAGCGCACCCGCCACACAGCCCGTTTTATCCGTCGTCTTCATCGTGATGACGCCGATACCGCCGCGCGATTGCACCCGGTATTCCTCGAATTTCGTGCGTTTCCCGATGCCATTCTCGCCGGCCACGAGAAGCATGGCCTCGTTGTTCACGAGAGCCGCGGCGACGACGTAATCGCCTTCGCGCGGCTTGATGCCCCACACGCCGACCGTGTTGCGGCCCTGGTCGCGCAGTTCCTCCTCGTTGAAACGAATGCTCATGCCGTCATGCGTGATGAGCACGATCTCGTCGAGCCCGGTGGTGAGCTTGCAATCGATAAGCCGGTCGCCGGGCTCGATCTGGATCGCGATGATGCCGCCTTTGCGGATGTTTTTGAAATCGCTCAGGTTTGATTTTTTCACAATGCCGCTGCGCGTGGCAAAAACGGTGTGCAACCTGTCGTTCCAGGTTTCCTCGTCGGTCTTCTGTCCCTGGATGCGAATCGTCGCGGCGATTTTTTCATCGGGCCGCAACTCGAGCAGGTTCACGATGCTGCGGCCCTTTGAGGTGCGCGTACCCTCGGGAATTTCAAACACGCGCTCGACGTAGCAGCGCCCGTCCGCGGTGAAGAACATGAGGTAATCGTGCGTGGTGGCGGTGAAGAGGAGCTCAACGAAGTCGCTGTCTTCCTCGTTGTCCGCCTCGCGTGCGGTCATGCCGATCACGCCCTTGCCGCCGCGGCGCTGGGCGCGGTAGGCGGATACAGCAGTGCGCTTGATGAAACCATTGTGCGTAAGCGTGACGATCACGCCCTCGTTGGCGATCAGGTCTTCGATGGCGATCTCACCCTCGACGGCCTCGATTTGCGTCCGGCGTTCGCTGCCGTACTTCTTCTGAATCTCGCGCAGCTCATCTTTGATGATCGTGAGCACGCGTTGCTCCTTCGCGAGGATGTCCATGAGGTCCTTGATCGTCTCGAGCAGCTTTTTGTATTCGTCCTCGACGGTCTCGCGTTCGAGACCGGTGAGTTGGTAGAGGCGCAGATCGAGGATGTGGCCGACCTGCTTTTCGGTGAACCTGTATTTGCCCTCCACGAGCCGGGCCTCGTCGCGGATGAGGATGCCGATCTGCTCGACGGCACTGCGGGTCCATGAGAGCGCCATGAGTTTTCCTTTCGCGTCGTCTCGGTCACGCGAATCGCGAATGATCTTGATGAAGTCGTCGAGGTTCGCGAGCGCGATGAGGTAGCCCTCGAGCTTCTCGGCCTCGACTTCCGCGGCGTTGAGCAGGAAGCGCGTGCGGCGCAGGATGACGTCGCGGCGATGCTCGATGAAGCACGCAATCGCGTCTTTCAAGCCCAGCAGGCGCGGCTTGCCATGGTCGATCGCAAGCATGTTCACGCTGAACGACGACTCCAGCGCGGTGTGCTTGTAGAGGTTGTTAAGGATGACCTTGGGATTGCCGTCGCGTTTCAGCTCGACGACGACGCGCGTGTTTTCGTCCGACTCGTCGCGCACATCGCTGATGCCCGTGAGGGTCTTTTCGTTCACGAGCTCCGCGATGCGTTTCACCAGCTCCGCGCGGTTCACGTTGTAGGGAATCTCCGTGATGATGATCTGCTCGCGCCCGCCTTTCAGTTCCTCGATGCCTGCCTTGCCGCGTACGCGCACCGCACCCCGGCCGGTTTCAAAATACGAGCGGATGCCCGCGAAGCCCTGGATGGTGCAGCCCGTCGGAAAGTCCGGCCCCTTCACGTGTTCCATCAACCCATCGAGCGTGATGTCCGGGTCGTCGATCTGCACGCAGATCCCGTCGATACATTCGCTCAGGTTGTGCGGTGGGATGTTCGTGGCCATGCCGACCGCGATGCCGGTGCCGCCGTTGACCAGTAGATTCGGGAACGCCGCAGGAAAGACCGTCGGTTCCTCGCGCGTCTCGTCGTAGTTCGGCACGAAATCAACCGTGGCCTTGTCCATGTCCTCCATTAGCGCCGCACCGAGCCACTGCAGCCGTGCCTCGGTGTAACGCATGGACGCCGGTGGATCGCCCTCGACCGATCCGAAGTTGCCCTGGCCGTCGATCAGCATGTCGCGCATCGCCCATGGCTGCGCCATGTGCACGAGGGTGGGGTAGATCGCCTGGTCGCCGTGCGGGTGGTAGTTGCCCATCGTCTCGCCAACGATCTTCGCGCACTTGAGGTGCTTGCGATTCGGCATCACGCCGAGTTCGTTCATCGCAAAGAGAATGCGCCGCTGCGAGGGCTTCAGCCCATCGCGCGCATCGGGCAGCGCACGCGAGATGATGACCGACATGGAATAGTCGAGAAACGACTGCCGCATCTCGGCTGCGACGTCCACCGGTTGGAGTTTTTCGTTAGGATTCAGGTTGGGCATGGAAATGGAAACGGGTGGGGGGTTGGATAGAGGCAGGCGTGGCCGCGAAACTCATGGATCGTCGAGTGAGCGATCTCATTTCCTTCGCGCCAGGCGCTTGGTGTAGTCGGCGATGGTCGAGTTCAGCAGGTTTTCGATGTTCTCCCCGGGCCATTTGATCTCGGAGAGAAGCATTTTTCCCTTCTCGCGCCGCCAATGCACAAAGATGTTCTGCCGCCAATTGGGCGCGTAGTCGTTATCCTCCCACTTCAACCGCAACTCGATGACCACGTTGTCTCCCCAGGTCCGCACCTGCTGGATTTCGAACTTTTTGGGCGTCGTTGGAAAACCGGAAAAGTAATCGAACTCAGTCATCTCCGGCTTCTCATCCGGGAAGCGCTTGCCAAATTTCTCGTCGAGGCTGAGCGCTTTCTCGACTTTCGCAAGCAGGCTGGAGTGCAAATACGGCTTCACCGGGGCGTATGGCAATTCGCCAAGCCAAACCTCCTTGTTGCCTTCAGCGCGCGGGTGCGCGGCGCACACAAATTTGTAAAGCTCCCGCGTCGCCTCCTCGGCCTCCTTCATGTCGGCGGCGGCTTCCTTGTTGCGGGGCTCGTCGCGCACGATCGTCCCCGTTTCATCGGCGAGCAGCCCCACGCCGCCTGCAAAAACGCAAAGTGCAGCGCACGAAAAAGTCCTAAACATCGTACCGATCGTCATGATCCTTGCTTCATGCTTGTCATGCCAGCAAATCGGGAGGTGCATTGTTTCCGCCGCGGCGGAACTTGCGTTTGAATTGAAGGCTTTTGCCACCGAAATTCAGAAGCAGTCCGAATTCCTGCTCCGTTGCAGTCAGATAATTGACGGTTTGTACTTCGTGCTCCTCGGTCAATGTCCGCACGGCTTTCAGTTCGACAATCAGCCAGCCTTCGATCAACAAATCGACGCTGAACTCCCCCACGATCACGCCTTCGTACCGGACCTTGATGGGCTTTTCGACATCCACTGTCAGACCCGCGCGGTTCAGTTCGTGAAGTAGCGCATTGCGATAGACGAACTCGACAAAGCCCGGACCGAGCGCGCGGTGCACCTTCATGGCGAGGCCGATCACTTGTTCGGGGATTTGGTCGTTGTTCAAATGCCGTCAATTTTTTGGAACAGGATTAACAGGATTTTCAGGATTAGAGGATTTCGCCGGTTCGCATCGCGAGCGCCCGATCAGGAGGGCAGTTGCCTGGGAGGCAGCGTGGAAGTCTTGGCGTGAAATCCTGTCCATCTTGTTAATCCTGTCCTTCTCTTTGAGGTGTTTCGTTCACGGAGGACGGGTTCGGTTCGTATTTCGCGATCTCGGCGGTGAGTTCGGCGATGCGATTGTTGGCCCGGGTGATTTCGGGGGTGAGTTGATCGACGGGCAAACGTGCGAGTTGGCCTTCGCGGCGAACGAGTAACGGCAGGTCGTTGCGGCGATGTTGCTCCACGGCATCGAGAAAGGACTGGTTCAAGCCACGCTCTGTAAGGAGGTGCATGGGAATGCCGGGAGCGAGTGGGAATTCGTCGATCACAGGGGCAGATTGAAGTCGGCGGCGATCTTCGCGAACGCTTCCTTCGCGACAACAGTCATATTCTGAGCGTCGCCGTAGGCCAGCAGGACGGGCGCGAGTTGGCCATTGTCGTAGAGAGACCAGCGATCGATCACGGAACGATAGACGGTGAAAAGGTTTTGCACGCAGACCTTAAAGCGTCGTTGGAGGTCTTCGAGCGGCACGTCGTGGCCGCCTTGCTCGACACGATCCGCGACGCGACGGATGGAATCCTCGACGGTCGGCAGCAGCAGGAAATCGAGACGCACATGGTAGCCAGCACGGCGGGCCAACTCGAAATACTTCCGGTAGGTGCGCCCGCTGAGCGTGGTTTCGAGGCAGAAGTCACGCCGCTCATCCACGAACCGGCGGAAGCGTTCGAGCACAAGCCGCCCGGCTTCGAGTAATTCCCGCTGCGGTGCGAGCGGCGCCAGTCCGCGTGCGATCTCATCCGCATTGATGAAGTCGAGCAACGCGAGTTGGCGTGGCGCGAAGCGCTTGATAAAAGTTGTCTTTCCAGCGCCGTTTGGACCCGCAATAATATAGAGTGATGGCATATCATGCTAGACGTCAGCTCCGGCAAAATCGTGAACTTCGAACAGAATTTTTCCCGTATCGGAGGCGTGTCTTTTTTTTCGACGAAGTAATTCAGCAAAGTCGATTCGATCATCAAAAACGGCCATCAGGTCTGCGCCTGTCATAAGAATAATCATGGATCGGCCTGCAGAGTGGATATTAACTCCGTCGACTGCATACCCGTTGATCGAGAGAAATAAGCCGAGGGTAGTGTCAAGCTTTCGCCCGACTTTTGCGGTAAAGGTGTCGAGATCGCCGCGAGACGATGATTCGGCTCGCCATCGTCCTTCAAAGATATAGTTCGTAGCGTCTAGTGTGAAGGCGCCGTCAATTTGTTCTCCGCGTAGAATGAACGAGCGGCGTGGATCTAGGTCGAAAAGGTCAAATAGATCGTACATCAACTTTTCTAGTTCGAGGCCGCGACCCTGAGGGTCAGTCGAAAGGATTAGTTTCGTATATCGGTTCTTGAGTTCGTTAAGTTTTGCAGAGCGACTCTTATTTCGAGTGGAGCGTTCTTGCTCCTGTTTTCGGCGTTGCTCGGCAGCTTCCTTTTCACGGACGATTTTGTCATGATCGGTAACCAGATGACGTAGGCTGGCGATCGCTTCCTTCGCTTTCTTCGCTTTTATTTGCCCGTCTTCCAGAGCTTCAAGATGACTAAAGTCATTAAACTCAACCGCATCTTTAATAAGCCGCCGAAGATGGCCGAGATAACGATCTTGCTTTTGCGCCATACTGTCGACAAGGTCGCTGGCGATTTGACGTTTAACGGTATTTTCCCAATCGTAAGGTGCGAGCAGTGACGATTCTCCCAAACTGCTCAGAAGGAAACTGCGAAGGTCGCGTTTGTACCAATAGATATGAGTCAGGACGTCTTTCAATTTTGCGAGCGCGACTGGACTGACTCTTTGCATCGAAAAACGCCTCTTCTTTTACAATGGCTTATACGTCCAGCCGCGCGTTGAGCGCGTTGTCCTCGATGAACTGCCGGCGCGGCTCGACGACGTCGCCCATGAGGATGGTGAACATACGGTCGGCTTCGACGGCGTTGTTCTCGTTAAGGTCAACCTTCATCATCTTGCGCTTGTTCGGGTCCATGGTGGTCTCGAAGAGCTGCTTGGGGTTCATTTCGCCGAGGCCCTTGAAGCGCTGGATGGTGAGGCCTTTCTTGCCGATCTCGATGACCTTGGTGTGAATCTCGGGCACGGAGAAGAGTGAATGCGTGATGGCCTTGTCGCCTTCGCCTTCGATCAACTCAAAGATGGGGTGATCGCTGTCCGCGAAATGCTCAATTTGCAGGCCCTTCCTGGCGATCTCGGCAAGCAGCTTTTGCACGGCGGCGGACTCGTGCAGTTCGATGAGCCTCGCGCGGCGGCGAACGGTATCTTCCTTCTTCTTTGCCGCTGCCAATTTATCGGGAACCAGCGCCGCATCACCCTCCGGGCTGTGGCCATTGCCATTGGTTTCCGGAACGGCCTCCTCGAAAAGATTCAGGTCGCGATTTTCCTCGTGGAACTGCCGCACCTCGGCCTCGCCCGGGAAATACGTGGGCCACTCCTGGTTGCCCTCGCGCACAATGACCATGTAAGTCGGGAGTGTGCCGGACTTCGGGTCGCGTTCGCTCAGATACGTCTCGAAATCCCCGCCGTGCCGCCGGATCGCGTCGCTGAATTTCGAGAGCCGCTCGAGCAGTTCGAGCAACTCCTTGAGCTGCGCCGCGGTGAAGACCTTGCCGTCGGCGAGGTTTTTCAGCTTCACCTCGTCCGCGCCGAGCGTGATGAGGATTCGATTGAGGGCGGCATCGTCCTCGACGTATTCCTCGCGCTTCTTGCGCTTAATGAGATAGAGCGGCGGGCAGGCGATATAAACGTGACCCTTGCGCACGAGCTCGGGCATCTGCCGGTAGAAAAAGGTGAGCAGCAATGTGCGGATGTGCGAGCCATCCACGTCCGCGTCGGTCATGATGATCACGCGGCCGTAGCGCAGCTTCTCAAGATTGAACGCGCCCTCCTGGTCGCCGCCGCCGATGCCGGTGCCGATGGCCGTAATGAGCGTCTGGATTTCCGTGTTCTGCAGCACCTTGTCGAGGCGCGCCTTCTCGACGTTGATGATCTTGCCCTTGATCGGCAGGATCGCCTGGAAGCGCCGGTCGCGGCCCTGCTTTGCCGAGCCGCCGGCCGAATCGCCCTCGACCACGTAAAGCTCCGTGAGCTCCGGGTCGCGCTCGGAACAATCCGCGAGCTTGCCCGGCAGCCCGCCGCCCGCCATCGCGCCCTTGCGCACCGTCTCGCGCGCCCGGCGCGCGGCCTCACGGGCCCGGGCGGCGACGAGCGATTTTTCGATGACCTTTTTCGCGATGGGCGGATTTTGATCGAAGAAAGTCATCAATCCTTCGTAGGTGATCGACGACACGATGCCCTCCGCCTCGGGGTTCACGAGCTTCGACTTGGTCTGTGAATTGAAGCTGGGGTTGGGGTGTTTCACCGCCAGCACGCAAACCAGGCCCTCGCGGACGTCGTCCCCGCTGATCGCCGCGTCCTTCTCCTTGATCAAGTTGTTCTGCCGGGCGTATTGATTGATCGCCCTCGTCAGTGCCGTGCGGAAGCCGGTAAGGTGCGTACCGCCGTCCGCGTTCGGGATCGCGTTCGTGAAGCAGAGGATCTGGTCGTTGTATGAGTCGTTGTATTGCAGCACGAGGTCGCAAAACATGTCGTCCTCGACCTCCTGCTGGTCCTTGTTGCGAAATTTCACGGGCCGCTTCCCCTCCAGCACGATCGGCTTCGGGTGGACGAGTTGCTTGTTTTCGTTGAGCTGCCGCACGAACTCCTCGATGCCGAGCTTGTAGAAATACTGCTCCTTCTTCTCGATCTCGCCGCGTTCGTCGATGAGGTTGATCTCCAGCCCCGGGTTCAGGAACGCCAGCTCGCGCAACCGTCCCGCGAGCTTCGGAAACTGGAATTCGGTCGTGATGTTGAAGATCGTCGGGTCCGGCAAAAACGTGATCAGCGTGCCTGTGTGCTTTTTGTTCGTCAGGTCGCCGAGCACCGTGAGCTTTTGCGTCGTCACCCCTTTCGCAAAAGCCATGTGGTAAATCTGCGCATCGCGATACACCTCGACTTTGAACCAATCGCTCAGCGCGTTGACGCACTTCGCGCCGACGCCGTGCAGGCCGCCCGAGTATTTGTATGCGCCCTGCCCAAATTTTCCGCCCGCGTGCAAGTTTGTCAGCACGAGTTCGAGCGCGGGCACCTTGAACTTCGGGTGCATGTCCACTGGGATGCCGCGCCCGTTGTCCTTGATCGAGCACGAGCCGTCCATGTGCAGCGTCACGTCGATCCTGCTGCAAAAGCCCGCGAGATGTTCGTCGATCGAGTTGTCCAGCACCTCGAACACGCAGTGGTGCAACCCGCGCTCATCCGTCGGCCCGATGTACATTCCGGGGCGTTGCCTAACCCCGGCGAGACCCTCGAGTTTATCTATTTTTGAAGCGTCGTATTTGGCGTCGCGAGGGTCTTTTGGATTGGCGGAATCGGACATGATTGGGCTGGTCGGAAATGAGTGACATTCACTCTAGCCGCGTGGGGGGTGCTGCCAAGGGTTTTTTAGGGTCAAAACCGAACCATTTTCGCAAGGGATTGTGGTGACAAACCGCTCATTCCACAAGATATTGCGCAGTCGCCCTTGCGCGATTTATCCCGGTCAAACAAGTCGACAGGCCGCCCCGAAATGGGTCATTTTCCGCGCCTCGTGCGACGCTTTGCTTTCATCATTTCGCTGCTGATTTTATGCGCATCTGCCTTCGTCGTGCGCTGTTGGGATGTGCGCGATATATTCATCGATGGGCGCATCTTTTTTGTCGACCCGGACTGCTACTCGCGCATGACCCGTGCGCAGCTCGTCGACGAAGGCCACGGTCTTTTCCAGCGGCATCACGATTTCGAAAACTATCCGACTGGCGTGACACCGCACACCACGGCGCCGCTGGATTGGGTGATCGTCGTGCTCAAGCGCACGCTGGGTCTCGGATTTCAACTCTCCCAGTCCGGGAGACAAAGCGTACTTCACGAGCAGATGCTCGACGTCGCGGGTGCGGTTGTTTCGCCGTTGCTCGGCGCACTCCTGTGCGGGTGGCTGGTGTGCGCCTTTGCGCGAATGAAAAACGTACCGCGTTCGGCGGCGTGGGCCGTGGGGATTTTCGCCGCGGTTTCGCCGATCGTGGTCCATGGCACATTGCTCGGGCGCCCGGATCATCAGTCGCTGCTGCTCGTGCTGCTGGGCGTTGCGCTCGTTGCGGAGCTGCAACTCTGCGCGGAGTTTACGCGCCGCTGGGGTCTCGTAGCTGGCATTGCCTGGGCGGTCGCGTGCTGGGTCTCGTTCTACGAGCCGCTGATTGTACTCGCGGTGGTCCTGGTGTTCTGGCTGTGCGTGGATCGTGCGCGGTTTTCGTCTCAGGAATGCCGCGCAGGCTGGATTGCTTTCGGTACGATCCTCGTGCTCACGACGCTTCTCGAGGGCTGGAGAATCGCGCTGCCGGATGCTGCCATGCGCGCGTATTTCGTACGCTGGACGAGCCGCATCGGGGAATTGCATCACATGAGTTTTGCGAACGTCCTCTCGTGGCTCGGATGGCTTTTCGTGCTGGTGCCGGTCGCGATGGGTTGGATCCTTATTCGGGAATTCCGCGCACGCTCTTCAGTGAATGCCACCGGGACCCGATTTGCGCGGCCGGTGGGTCTGCTGCTCACCCTGCTGCTTGTGCTCGCCTCGCTGGCGGCCTGGCAGCTTCGCTGGGGATATTTTCTCGCTCTCGCCTTCGCGCTTACTTTGCCGTGGGTCTTTCTGGTGTTGCGCCGCGTCTGGATCGCCTGGCCCGTATTCATCATCGCGCTGTGGCCAGTCGCGGACGACTGGGATCGCCACCTGTTCCCCGACGACGAAACGCTCGAAAAGCTTGCGATCCAGCGCCGCGAAGTCTCCGAGTTGCGCGACGTGGCGGAGCACATGCGCGGCCCGGAACGCGCCGGGTTCCTCGCCCCGTGGTGGATTTCGCCGCAGCTCGCCTATTGGTCCGGGCAACCCGGTGTCGCCGGCAGTTCGCACGAGAGCCTTGCGGGCATTGTCGATGCGGCGCGGTTTTTCTTCGCGACCACGCCGGCGGAAGCCGCAGAGATTTTGCGCCGTCGTGACGTGCGCGCTGTCGTCACGGATATACCCGCGAATGTGCTTCCTGTGTCCGCGCAAATTCTCGGTCGCGAGGAATCGGGAGAGGTCCTCGGCGCGGTGCTCGGTGCCGATGAGCCCAAGGCGCCGCCGTTCCTGGTCGAGCCGCCGGAGAATCGAACGAGAATCTCCGTGGCTCCCTTTTATCGCTTTTACCGCGTGGACGCCTCGCAGTTTCCGGAACCGGCGAAAGACGGGAAATAAGGGGACTCCTTTTGGAAGGGTCGCTTAGTTCCGCTTGTCTTCCTTGAACCGGAAGGCTGGTTTGCCCGTGATGTCCGTGCTTGCGAACGAGGGACACCAGTATTTTTCCACGTGCCCGACCACGAGATCTGTCCCGGTAAAATGATCCACACCCGGCGGCCGGTCGGGATTGTACATCGTGTCCGTCATGTCGCGCACCAGCGCCACGTGTTTGCCGAGATTCACCATCTGCCGGATCGCAAAGGGACGGCCGAGCACGCACATGTTGAGATGCACACCGCACAGGATCACATTGTCGATGCCGCGCGCCGCGAGCAGGTTCCACGTCTCCTGCCCGTTGTCCGTAAGCGCGTCGCCTTCCATGAGTTCGATCGTCGCGATCTGCCGCTTCCAGGCCTCGCGGATCGGGCATTTTTCTCCTGTGCACGAGCAGCCCATGTCCGAATCGTCGATCGGCAGCACGTGTTCGTGCCTGGAATCCGTCCAGCACCACGCCGTACCCCAGCGCTCCGCGGTGGCCAGCGGCACCGGCGTCTTCGCGAACGGCGCGGCCAGCGCCAGCTTCCGCTGCGGTGTGTCCTTGTAGAAGTCCGTACAGGTGCTTGGCGCATGAATAATGAACACACCGCGCGCTCGCGCTGTCTTGACCATTTCATTCAGCGGCCCCGCCATTTCCGCCACGCGCAGCGCCGCCGACTTGCACCAATGATCGTCCCACATATCGCAAATGATCAGCGCAGTCTTCTTCGGATCCCACTCGGCTTTCTTCTCCGCTGCGCTGGTTTCCGAGCGCGAGCGGAGCGTCAAATGAAGGGGCTCATCGGCGCTGCGGGCTGTCGTGTTCATGGAGAGAAAGAGGGTGAACGCTGAGAAAACCAGCAAGCATAGGGTGAAACGAGGATGGGAGGAGGGCGTCATGACTTGGATTGTGCGCTAAGCTGCCGGGGCTGCAAGGCTGCAGGCTTGGCCGGTTATGATTCGAGTGGACGCTTTTCTGCCAAGGGCACACCTTGGAGGCGGTTTTACGAGCAGTCCGCATGTTCCGCCTAACCGTTCTCACGTCAGTCGCCCTCGCCGCTCCTGCGTTTGCAGAGGAGATTGATGTATCGAAGTTGCCCCCGGCGGCGAAGCGACAGGTGGATTTCGCGCAGGATATCCGGCCGATTCTCGAGAAGAACTGCCTGAAGTGCCATGGGCCGGAGAAGCAGAAGAGCGGGTTCCGGCTGGATGTGAAAGACCTCGCGCTCAAGGGAGGCGATAACTACGCGCCGAATATCCGGCCCGGGAAAAGCGCGGAGAGCCCGCTGATCCATTTCGTTGCCGGACTCGATCCTGACATGCTGATGCCGAGCAAGGGCGACCCGCTGACGGCGGAGCAGGTGGGACTGTTGCGCGCGTGGATAGACCAGGGAGCGGTATGGCCGGACGATGGGACGAACGATCCGCGCAAGTCGCATTGGGCGTTTCAGCCGGTGAAACGGCCAGGGGTGCCGGATACCGGAAACCGCAAACCGGAAACCGGGAATCCCATTGATGCATTCATTGCGGCGAAGCTCGCCGGGAAGGGCTTGGCGATGTCTGCCGAGGCCGATCCGCGCGCGTTGATCCGCCGATTGTATTTCGATGCGTGGGGGCTGCCGCCGGCTCCCGAGCAAGTGGACTCGTTCGTGCGCGACTACAATTCACCAGTTACTAATCGCGATTCACTCGTCGCTACTACCGTCGACCAACTCCTCGCTTCCCCTCACTACGGCGAACGCTGGGCCCGTCACTGGCTCGACGTCGTGCGGTTTGCGGAGAGCGATGGCTTCGAGACGAATCAGCCCCGCCCGAATGCCTGGCATTACCGCGACTACGTCATTCGCGCTTTTAATGAAGACCGGCCGTACGATCGCTTCATCCGCGAACAATTGGCCGGCGACGCTCTCGGAGCGGACGAAGCGACGGGCTTCGTTGTCGGTGGCCCGGCGGACCGTGTGAAATCACCCGATCCTGTGCTGACCGCGCAGCAGCGCGCGGACGAGCTACACGACATGGTCGGGACGACCGGCAGCGCGTTCCTCGGTCTCACCGTCAACTGCGCGCGGTGCCATAATCACAAGTTCGATCCGATCGCGCAGACGGATTACTACTCGATGGTGGCGTGTTTTGCCGGTGTGCAACACGGCGAGCGGCCGTTGCGCACGAGCAACGACGAGGCGCGCCGGCGGGAAGCCGACGCACTACGGCCGCGTCTCGCGGAGATCGACGCCGCTCTCGAAGCATACGCTCCGGTTGCGCAGCCGGATGCGACCGAGCCTCGCCGCGGAATGCTCAGCGCGCGGCGGAATGTCGAACGGATTGCACCTGCGATGGCCAGGTATGTGCGCTTCACTGCCGCCGAGACGAACAGTGGCTCGGAACCGTGCATCGATGAGATGGAATTGTGGACGGAGGACGGCCGCAACGCCGCTCCCGGTGCGAAGGCAACTTCATCCGGCAACTACGCCGGTGATCCCAAACACCAGCTTCCGCACATTAATGACGGGCAGTATGGCAATGGGCGAAGTTGGATTTCCAACACGGCTGGGCGCGGCTGGGTCGCGCTCGAATTGCCCCAGCCGGAAAAGATCGCGCGCATTGTCTGGGGGCGCGACCGCGAGGAGAAATACAAGGACCGCCTGGCCACGCGCTACACGATCGAGGTCAGCGAGGACGGCTCAGCCTGGCGCACGGTCGCTGGTTCCAACGATCGCCCTGCGTACAAGTCCGACGCCGCACAGACCGCCGATTGGGACACGCCCGCGCTGACGACGGAGCAACGCGCGCAAGCGGTGAAACTCGACGCCGAGCGTCGCGGGCTCGAGGCGAAGATCGCCTCGCTCACGGCTGCGACCGTCGCCTACTCGGGCCGCTTCGAGCAGCCGCAGCCAACTCATCGCCTGCATCGCGGTGACCCGATGCAGCCCAAGGAAACCGTCCCGCCGGCCGCGCTTGCTTCGTTTGGCGCAAAAATGGAGCTCGATCCGGGCACACCCGAGCAGCAACGCCGGCTGGCCCTGGCCAACTGGATCGCCGATCCGCAGCATCCCCTGACCGCACGCGTGCTGGTCAACCGGCTATGGCATTATCATTTCGGGACGGGTCTCGTGGATACCCCCAGTGATTTCGGTCTCAACGGAGGCCGCCCCACGCATCCCGAGTTGCTGGACTGGCTCGCCAGCGAATTCATCGCGCGTGGCTGGAGCATCAAGCAAATGCAGCGGCTGATCCTCACGAGCGCGACCTACCGCCAATCCAGCGCGCCCAATCCGCAGGCCGCAGCGGTGGACGCCGGCGACCGCTTTTTGTGGCGATTCCCGCCGCGCCGCCTCGAGGCCGAGCCGTTGCGTGACGCCATCCTCGCGGTCAGCGGCAAACTCGATCTGCGCATGGGCGGCCCCGGCTTCGATCTCTTCGAACCCAACACCAATTATGTGAAGGTCTACGCGACGAAGACGAAATTCGGCGCCGACGATTTCCGCCGGATGATTTACCAGAACAAGCCGCGCGTGGAATTGGACACGCTGTTCGGTGCGTTCGATTGCCCGGATGCCGGGCAGATTCAGCCGAAGCGCAACGTCTCCACGACTCCGTTGCAGGCGCTTAATTTGCTCAACAGCGCCTTCATCGTGGAACAATCGCGTTTCCTGGCTGAGCGCCTGCAACGGGAGTGCGGTGCGGACTGCGCGACTCAGGTCCGGCGTGCGTTCCAGCTCGCCTTTGGCCGCGAACCCTCCGCGGACGAGCTATCGGTATCCGGCAAACTGATCTCCGATCAGGGCCTCCCGATCTTCTGCCGCGCGCTCTACAACGCGAACGAGTTTGTCACGGTGAATTGAGGGCGGTGGCCGCTTACGCCGCCGCGCTCATTACGTCGCGCACCTTCTGCGCGACCGCGGCCACGGTGTACGGCTTTTGCAGGAAGTACACTCCGGACTCGATGCCGCTGTTATGGAAGATGATGTCTTCCGTGTAGCCGGAGCAGTAGATGACCTTCGTGTGCGGCGAGATGGGGCGCAGCTTCTCTACCAGTTCCTTGCCGCCCATCTCGGGCATCACCACATCAGTCAGCAAAAGGTCGATTTTCGCATCGGGGTTCGCCGCGACAAGCGCCAACGCCTGTTTCCCGTTCTCGGCGGAGAGCACGCGATAGCCGAGTTCGTTAAGTACCGTGAGGCCCAGTTCGCGCAGCATTGGCTCGTCCTCCACGAGCAGCACTGTGCCGGTCCCGGCAGGGACTTCCGCGGTCGTGGACTTCAGTTGGAACGACTCGGCTGCTTCGTTCACCCGTGGCAGGTAGATTTTGAACGTCGTCCCCTTACCCACTTCGCTGTACACGGCGATGTGGCCGCCGCTTTGCTTGACGATGCCGTGGCAGGTCGCGAGGCCGAGGCCCGTTCCCTTGCCAACTTCCTTGGTCGTGAAGAAAGGCTCAAAGAGGCGTGACTTCACCTCGGGCGTCATGCCGCAACCGGTGTCGCTGATCGCGAGCAACACGTACTCGCCGGGTGCGACCTCGTCGCGCATCTGGGCGTAAGTGTCGTCGAGCGTGACGTTGTACGTTTCGATGGTGAGCCGGCCGCCCGATGGCATCGCATCGCGTGCGTTGACGGCCAGGTTGAGCAGCACCTGCTCGAGCTGCCCGATATCCGCCTTCACGTTGCCGACCAGCGGGTGCGAAGTGCTGGAAAGCACGATATGCTCGCCAAGCAACCGTCGCAGCATCTTGTCCATTTCGGTGATCACGGCCTGCAGATTGACGACCTTTAGCTGCAGGACCTGCTTCCGGCTGAAGGCCAGGAGCTGGCGTGTCAGACCTGCAGCCCGCTCCGCAGCCTTGTGAATCTCGTTCACCTGCTGGGTTACGACCGAGTCGAACGGGAGCTGGTTCAGCGCGAGTTCGCTGTAGCCGATAATCGCGGTCAGGATGTTGTTGAAATCGTGCGCCACGCCGCCGGTGAGCTGGCCGATGGCCTGCACCTTTTGTGATTGGCGAAACTGCTCCTCGAGCCGGCGCTGGTCGGTGACGTCGCGCGAGTTGAAGACGATGCCCGCGACCGCGGGGTCGTTGAGGAGGTTGTTCCCGCGTCCCTCGAGGATGCGGTACGTGCCGTTCTTGTGGCGGAATCGAAAACTCAGGATCGGCGTGCTGCCCTGCGCCTGGAGCGCCGCGAGAAATGCCTGCATGACGCGCGGCGAATCCTCCGGGTGCACGAAATCGAAAGCGTTCTTGCCGATATAATCGGCCGGCTCATAGCCGAGTTCCGTGGCAATCGAGCGGCTCTCGAAACGGATCGTGCCATCGGCGTCGAGGATGGTGATCAGGTCGAGCGCGTATTCCGTGAGATGGCGGAAGTAAGTTTCGCTCGTCCGCAGAGCCTCGATGGATTCCTCGGCAATCTTGAGGTTCGTTTCCGCCTTGCGACGAGCCGCGCGCTCCACCTCGAGTTGGGCGCGGATTTCTTCTATCGACGTGTCAGCGGTATGAAACATGTTCGGAATCGCTGCCGGATCGGGCCTTAGGGCGTGGCCCGGGGAATCGGCAGGATTGTCACCCAAGCACGGCGCGTTCTCATCTCCTTTTTTTTGGTAACTTTTATCGGGCAATACCTCTGTTGAGAGACACGTGGTCCGCATGTTGCTCAGGCTCGCCTGCCATGTTCCCAACCAACCGTTTACGCCTGACCATCGTATCGATCAGCGCTCTCGTAGCCTCGCTCCAGAGTGCCGCTTCTGGCGCCGGAATCTTTGCTGACGGCCAAACCGCCCGCTCCATGGCCCTCGGCGGAGCCGCCACGGCCAATGCCAATGGCCCACTTGACGCCCTCGCTTCCAACCCTGCTGCCCTGAGTGTTTTGCACGCTCCAGCGCTGGAACTGGGCCTTCAGGCGGCCTGGGCGCACGGCGAATTCAATCGCAGCGGCGGTCTCGATACTGAGATGAACAATTCCGGAGTCATCGGGAACGGCGCCTTTGCCTATCCGATTGGCCCCGTCACGCTTGGCTTTGGCTTCATCCCCGATTCCGCCACACGCACCACCTGGCGCTACCGCGATCCGCTCGGCGGGGCTGATGGGCTCACCAGCTACGGTGTCCGCGCCCAGGAGTCGGAGATCGAACTCCTGCGCTTTGGTTTCGGGGCGAGCTGGCAGATCACCAAGACCTTCTCCCTCGGCGCCAGTGCCGGCTTGCTTTACAATCACAACCGCCTCAACGCGCCTTACATCATCCAGACCGACCCGGCGCTCGCCAGCGTCAAGGTCCTGCTCGACATGGAAACCGAAGGCTGGGGATGGAACGGACAGTTCGGCGCGCTGTGGAAGCCGCTGGATAACCTGCAAATTGGCGTCAGCTACACGCTTGAGACGCGACTGCAAACCGATGGTCGTGCGAAGGTCAACGCCAGCACGCAACTCGATCGCCTCGGCCTCGGCGCCGCTGATCCCGATGCCAACATGGACGCCGCGGTGACAAACACCTTCCCGCAGATCCTAACCGGCGGCATTTCCTGGCATCCCATCCCGAAGCTGAACCTGATCGGCCAGGTTGATTGGGTCAACTGGGCCGACTCCTTCGATACTCTCGAAGTCCGTCTGACCAAGCCCGACAATGCCGATCTCCGCGGGCTCCTCTTTCGCAAGGCGGTTCACGATGACATCCCGCTCAATTGGAAGGACCAGTTCGTCTTCCGCTTCGGCGCGGAGTACGAGATCGATGATCACTGGACCATCCGCGCCGGTTACCGCTACGGACGCGACCCGGTTCCGTCCGAGACCCTCACGACTCTGACTGCCGCGATTCCCGAGCACGTCGTCGGCCTCGGTGCCGGCTATCGCACGGGCCGCTACCACGCCGACATCGCGTGGCAATGGCACATCCCGAACAGCGATCACATCGGCACGAGCAAATTGCTCGCAGGCGAATACAGCCATAGCGACACCGAAATCAGCGTTCACTGGCTCGCCGTTACCGTCGGCATCGAATTTTAGTCCGGATTAAGACGGATAGCCTCTCGGCGCCTGCGGTTCCAAAATTCGCCTAATCCTCCTCGCTGCACGCGGCTTTCCAAGGCAAGCTATCGCTCGCCATGCCCTACGACCTCTCCCACGCTGGACGCCATCTGCTCGACCGCCGCAGTTTCCTGCGTTGGGGTGGCACCGGGCTGGGTGGAATCGCCCTCGCCACGCTTCTCGGCGAACAGCGCCTGCTGGCGGACGAAAGGAAAACGCCGATCCGTCCCGTCATCGATCCGTCGCATCCGTATGCGCCGCGGGTACCGCATTTCGCGCCAAAGGCGAAACGTGTCGTCCTCATCTTCTGCTCGGGCGCCCTCTCGCACGTCGATTCCTTCGACTACAAACCCGAGCTGATCAAACGGCACGATACGCCGATGCCTGGCAGCGCGGGACTCGTGACCTTCCAGGGCGAGAACGGCAACCTCATCAAGTCGCCGTGGGAATTCAAACCGCGGGGACAAAGCGGAAAGATGATCAGCGACTTGCTGCCGCGGCTCGCGGAGCATGCCGACGACATGTGCTTCATCCACTCGATGACGGCCAAGTCGAACACGCACGGCCCCGCGGAGAACCAGATGGCTACGGGGTTCACACTCGATGGTTTCCCGAGCATGGGTGCGTGGGTGAGCTACGCGCTCGGCACGGACAACCAGGAACTCCCCGCCTTTGTCGCCATCCCCGATCCGCGCGGCGTACCGCAGGTCGGTCCGCGGCAGTGGGCCTCCGCATTCCTGCCCGCGGTATTCCAGGGGACGCCGTTCAACGCCGACAAGCCGATCGCCAATCTCGCGCGACCAACGGGCATCAGCGAAGCCGCCGATCTTTCCACGCGCGATTTTCTCAAGGTCCTCAACGATGCGCACCTCGCGCAGCATCCCGGCGACAACGACCTGGCCGCGCGCATCGCCAGCTACGAACTCGCCGCGAAGATGCAGCTCGCCGCCGCCGAAGTGAGTGACTTTACAAAGGAAAGCGCCGCGACCCTGGCCCTCTACGGCGCAGACGACACGGCCAACAAGACCAAGGCCGGCTTCGCGAGGAATTGCATTCTTGCCCGCCGGCTGATCGAGCGCGGTGTCCGTTTCGTGCAGTTGTTCAACGGCTCCTATGCGATGGGTGAAGGCGTCGGCAATTGGGACGGCCACAAGACGATCAAGGAACAGTACAGCGTTCACGGTCCGATCCTCGATCAACCCTGCGCCGCGCTGCTCGGCGACCTCAAGCAACGTGGCCTCCTCGCCGACACGCTCGTGGCCTTCGTCACCGAGTTTGGTCGGATGCCAACTTTCCAAAAAGGCGCCAACGGCCGCGACCACAACCCCAAGGGGTTCACCGTCTGGCTCGCCGGTGCTGGCGTCAAACCCGCCTTCAACTACGGTGCGACCGACGATTTCGGTTACCAGGCCACCGAGAATGTCGCCACCATCTACGACCTGCACGCCACCATCCTCCGCCTCCTCGGCCTCGACCACGAACGCCTGAGCTTCTACCACAACGGCATTGAGCGCCGGCTGACAGATGTGCACGGGAAGGTGATCCAGGACGTCCTCGCGTAATGTCGCAATCCGACGGGCTTTGAGGCCACGCGTTCACCACTGCAGGAATATCCGGTTGTGAAGTCCGGCTCCTTCGCAAGGGTGGTCGTTGCGATCTTATCCGTCGCTGCAGTGTCGCATGCGGATTTCGCGCCTGCGCCGTTTCCCGAGATTTCGCTCTACGAGAATGCGGTCCTGCCGGCGGCATTGGAACAATTACAGCAACTAGCTGACATCCTCGACCGCCGCAGGCTGCCCATCACAACCGATAACGGACCGGTGGGGAAGAAGCTCCAGGAATGGGCTGCAGAGGGCACGGCAGCCGGGCTGGCCGGCGATTGGTATGACAATCGTGACCGCGATCACTCGCGCTTTCGGGTCGAGAAGTATCCTCAGTTGCGCAGGGTGGAGTACTCCGCGTTCGACCGTGCGACGAATCGCGATTGGGCGGCGCAACTCGTAACGCACGATCAGGTCGTTTTTGGGAATTCATCGACGTCGGCACCGGCGCCGCAGGGCGGCAGCAATCCGCGGTACTATTACGGTCTCGGCGAAGGGTTGCGTTTCCTCGAGGCGCAATATCGCAGCAACAACCTCTACGTGTACCCGGAGCATCAGGATCACGACCCGGGCCGCTTTGGCGACGGAGGCTGGGGCGATCTTTATCCCACGAATACACCCTGCCTGCTCATCTCGCAGGGATCGTCGGGTACCGATCAGCCGTTTCTGGACGCGATTGCCGTGGCGCTGGCGGCGTTGCGACCGGAGGTGAAGGCCGAGTTGATTGGGCGCGGGATGCTGATGCCGACAGTGCAGATGCTCCTGCGGCGGAGCCTCAAAACAGTGCAGAGCGAAGATGATTACCTCTCGGCAAAGGCGCATCCGACGGTGTTCGAGGGGAGCCAGCTCGATTCGTTGCGGCTCGCGGAAATGGCGCACGCGTTGACGCCTGACACGCTTCCGCCGCTCGTGCAGTTGCGGCTTGTCGAAAGTGATTCGGCCACACGGGGACGAGATTTCTTCGAGGCCGCGGGCTCTGAGGATCTGGGACGTACTCCGTCCGTGATTGCGCGCGTGTTTCGTGCGGCGGAATATCGACGGCGCTGCGTGGTTAGCGCCGCGGCGAGCGTCGACCCGCGCGAACAACCGCTCACCTTTCGCTGGGTATTGCTCCGGGGCGATCCTGCTCATGTCCGTCTCACGCCTCACGACGCGGAATGCGAGATCGTGTGGGACTATCACGAGCGTGCCGCGATTGCGCCCGGCGCCGCACTTGAATCGAACCGGGTGGACATCGGCGTCTTTGCCAGCAATGGCCGGCAATGGTCCGCTCCTGCCTTCGTCACCTCCTTCACGCTCGATACCGAAGCTCGCACTTACGACGAAAGCGGCCGACTCCTTGAAATCGGCTATGGCATGGGCGAAGCCGGAGTCGAAGTCGCTGACTGGCCGATCTTCATCGGCGCTCTCACAGAAAGCGAACTGCCCGAATGGCCACTGACCCCGGCGCAACGAACCAGCCTCGCTGCGCTTGCGGAAAACATGCGCCGCGCGAAGGCTGAGGCCGACACTGCGGCGAAGGCCCGTGAGGCAGCCGAGAAAGCCAAACGCGAAGCCCCGCCGGATCAGCGCGAAGCCGCTGAGGCAACCCTGCAGGCTGCAATCAAGGCCAGCGACACCGCCAATCGCACACGCGATGAGCTTCCCAACACCACGCCCGACGGCTTCGGCGAACCGATCAAATCGTGGCTCGCCAAAGCTTTCCGCGAGCGTGTACACGATACCGCACATTATCTTTCCGCGGCGACATACCCGGCGGCCGGTGAGGCTGATTTGAAACGGCTGATTACCCTGGGGATTGTCCGCGAAATAGCCGGGGGAGGAATCGAACCGTTGCCCGTGCGCACGACGGGGGCGTCGATCGTTGAGCGACTGAGCGATTTTCAACGCGAGCAAATCGCCCGCTGGGACGCGGCACTGACCGCCGCGACTCCTGGCTTGCGCGCGACGTACCGTACGAATCTCGTCGATTTCCGCCTGACGGCTCCGCGTGCCTGGCGCGACGTGTATCACTACGATTCCGCGGGCCGCCGCACTGGTTGGACTCGTTACGACACCGGCGGCCCTTTCGAGTTCACGGCCGACGGCGCGCTTGTCGAATCGCGCGACGCGCAATCCCGTCCCAAAACCGCACGGCTGGTCGACTACACTCGCGACCGCGGCATGGATGGCGCGCTCCGCTGGACTGCCGGGCCGGCGATTCTCGATTACGAATACACCGGCCCGGAAGATCTTCTCGGACACATCGCCCGCCGCGAGTCAACCCCGCCCCCGGGGCCATGAACCAAACGGATCGCCTACCGAGTCACCCCCACCGGGCTTGGCACGGGCGCTGCTAAATAGACGGCTGCGAGCTAGGAACAGCACTTATACAGCAATTTACCTCAGCTTCGCGGCCCGATCAGCGATGATCGGGCTTTCTTTTTTACTGGATGCGACGACAACGCCAGGTGTCCTTGCAGTCAGAACACGATCGTCAGAAACGCCTATGAACCCGATCAATTGTTGCCACCCATTGCGGAACAGATTTCGCCGCTTCCTTTCCGCGCTGGTGTTGCTGGCGATCCTCGTCGCCAGCCCGCGCCTCGCGAGCGCCGACCATCGCGGCGCACCCGGCGTGCTCACCGACCCGGCCACGAACATCAACGATGTCTACGCCTTCGTGGACCCCAACGATACCTCCATGGTCGTCCTCGCGATGACCGTCAACGAGTACACGGTGGGTGGCATCAACGCTGTCTTCGCGACCGACTGCCTCTACCAGTTCAAGATCGATAACACCGGCGACTTCGTCGAGGACCTGGTCATCCAAATCCTCTTCGACAAACCCACCGGCGAAGTGTTCGCCCCGGCTCAGAACTACACCGTGATTGGCCCCGTCAAGCCACCCAAGCGGGGCGGCATCAACAAGGTGGCCAGGACGAATACGCCCTTCACCGGCCCCGTCGTCAACGTGCCGGCGACCGGCGCCGGCGCCGGCGTTCCGGTCACTTCGTTCAACACCTTCACCAACAACATCAAAGTCTTCTGCGGCCTGCGCGACGATGCGTTCACCTTCGATGAGATCTTTTTCCGCAATATCTTTCGCGGCAAGCTCGCCGCGCCCTCTCCACCCAATACGACTCCTTTCCGCAGCGCCCCGGGCATCGATTTCTATGCCAGGATGAACTGCTCGACCATCGTGATCGAGTTGCCCTCGGCCCTGCTCACCGGCACCCTCGTCAACGACCTCTCGCACAAGCAACTGAACATCTGGGCCACGACCAGCCTGCCCTCCGTCGTCACCCGCGTGCTCAAGGCCCCCCGGCACGTCCTGCCCAAGACCAAGGAGATTTTCGCGAGGTCCTTCGTGCAGCACGACCGCATGGCTCTCCCCGGCGTCAGTACCATTTTGATCAACGACGAAAACAAGGACGCCTTCGCGCAAGGGCAGCCCAAGGACGATGCGGAGTTTTATACGGAGGAGGCGACGGCGAAGATCAAGAACCAGCAACTCGATCCGACGGCCCCTGCGGCCATCACCGCACTCGCCAATCTGCTTGCGATCCGCTTCCCGGATGTCCTATCCCTGGACGTGACCAGCACGTTGGGTTTCCCCTCGGTCGATTTTTCCGGTGCGACTCCGAAAGGGGGCAACGGCCGCCGGCCGCAGGACGACGTGGTCAGCTTTGAACTGGGCCTCCTCACAGTCGGGGCAGTGACCAACGAGGGTATCCCGGGGAGCAACGGACAAGTCGGCGGGAACGATGTCCCGCTCCTGACCACCTTTCCCTTCTTTGCGCTGCCGCACGTCCCGAGGGAAACCACGCCGGTGCGCAATTGACCCGAATCCTCGCGCGGATCTCGGGATTCCACACGCTTGCTAAGAAATCGGCCAGCCGGCACTCATTCCGCGCGTGACCCGCCCGTTCCTGCTCTTTTTCGTTTTCATCGCGCTTGGCAGTGCCATTTGCGCGGAAGTGTCGCCTGGCGAAATCCTTGTGGGCGAGATGAACTGTGTCGCGTGCCACGATGTGTCCGCAGAGATCAAGGCACGCCTGGCCTCGCGGTCGTCCCCGAAACTCGGCGCGGATGGGATTCGCCTGACGCCGCAATGGCTGCGCGCGTTTCTCGCCGATCCGCAGGCGGTGCAACCGGGCACTCTTATGCCCGATGCACTGGCGACGCTTTCCGCGGCGGAAAAGGCGGATGCCGCAGAAGCCCTGACGCACTTTCTCGTGAGCGTCCAGCATCCAGCCAATGGAGCCGGGCGCGGCGCGAGTGCGGCGGCGATGGAAGTCGGCAGGCATCTGTTTCACACCGTGGGCTGCGTGCAGTGCCATGCGCCGGTCGATCTGCCCCCCGGTAAGGAGAATGATGCGGCGGCGAAGGACGAAATGGGCAGGCTCACCTCGGTGCCGATGGGCGACCTCGCGCGAAAGTACACGGTTGGGGAACTGGTGGCGTTTCTGCGCGACCCATTGAAGTCGCGGCCCGGCGGACGCATGCCGGCGATGAAACTCGAGGCCAGCGAAGCGGAAGCCATCGCGATGTGGCTCCTCCGTGCCCAAACGCCGGGAGGCACGCCGCAACAGATCGCCGGATTGCGTTACGAGTATTACGAAAAGCAGTTACCGGAGTTGCCTCAATTCGACCGCTTGAAGCCTGATGCGGAAGGTGTCACGGAGACTTTTACGCTGGCGGTGGCGAAGCGTCATAACGACTACGCGCTGCGTTTCACCGGGACGATTACCGCGCCGCAGAGCGGCGAATACAAATTCTACACGGAGAGCGACGACGGCTCCCGCCTCGACATCGATGGCAAGCAAGTCGTCGAAAACAACGGCATTCATCCCTCACAGGAGCGCAGCGGCGTCGTGACTCTGACCGCGGGGGCGCACGCGATTACCGCAGCCTATTTCGACGGCGGCGGGCAGACCGAGTTTCATGTGCGCTGGCGTGGCCCCGGCTTCGGGAAACAGGAGATTCCCGCGAATGTGTTGTCGCATGACGGGCAGCCGATGGTGCCGGTGGGCGACATTCCGTTCGCGGTCGAAGCGGCAAAAGCCGCGCGCGGGAAGGAACTGTTCGCACAGTTAAACTGCGCGGGCTGCCACGCCGGCACCGACGTCGCGGCTACGAAGGCCAAGCCGCTCCTCGAACTGCGTGCGCGCCAGCCTGCGGGCTGCATCGCCGCAACCGCCAAGCAGGGGATGCCACACTTCGAGATCACCGACCGGCAAAAACAGGTCATACTCGTCGCGCTCGGAAATTCCCAGGAACTCTCGGCGCCGCTCGAACCGGAGCAACAGATTCGGCGCACCATGACCGTTTTCAACTGCTACGCTTGTCATCATCGCGACCGGTGGGGTGGTCCGGAGGGTTTGCGTCGCGAATACTTCGCCACCGTCGGGGAAGTCGATCTCGGCGACGAAGGCCGGATGCCTCCGCATCTCAACGCCGTCGGCGCAAAGCTGCGCCCCGACTGGATTCGCGAGGTGCTCGCGAAAGGCGGCGCCGTTCGGCCCTACATGGCGGTGCGCATGCCGCAATTCGGTGAAGCGAATGTCGGTCATCTCGCTTTGCTTTTTGAGAAGGCCGACACTGTGGCGGACGCGCAGCCTGATCCAGATGTGAAAGGCGCTGTCGGTGCGGACCAGGCAAAACTTGGGCGCAAGCTCGTGGGGGTCGGAGGTGTCTCGTGCGTGGCGTGCCACGTATTCGCGGGGCACAAGTCGCTGGGCGTCCCGGCGCTCGATCTCGCGACCGTCGCGAAACGCGTGAAGTGGGATTGGTTCCGCCGTTACCTGGTCGACCCGCAGGCTCTGCGTCCCGGTACCCGGATGCCTTCGTTCTTCCCGAATGGCGTCGCGGCAAACCGGGATATCCTCGCGGGAGACGCGCAGAAGCAGATCGGTGCGCTGTGGGCGTATCTCGCGCGTGGAGAATTTGGCGATCTTCCAGACGGGCTCGTGCAGGGTAAGGCGGAAATCGTGGCGACAAACGAAGCGGTCATCTACCGCAACTTTATCGAGGGCGGTGGTTCGCGGGCGATTGGCGTCGGCTACCCGGAAAAGGCCAATCTCGCGTTCGATGCGAACGAGATGCGGCTTGCGATGGTGTGGCAGGGCGCGTTCATCGACGCGGCACGGCATCGCGATGGCCGCGGCGCCGGATACGAAAAGCCGCTTGGCGTGAATGTGCTGAAGGGCGTGCCCGGCGCGCCGTTCGCGGTACTTGAAAGCGAGTCCGCCGCCTGGCCGCCGGAAGTCGGGAAGCGCGCAGGATATCAGTTCAAGGGCTACCACCTCGATGACAAGCAGCGGCCGGCGTTCAATTACACATTCAACGCTATGAAAATCGACGACTACCCCGTGGCGGTTCCCGGGGAGGTGGATACAGGTATCAAGCGCTCGATTACGCTCACCGCGGAGCAACCGCCGGCGCACCTCTATTTCCGGGCCGCCGTGGCGGACAAAATCGTCGAGCAACCCGACGGCTCCTTCCTTGCGGCGGACAAAGCCCGCTACAAATTCCCTGGCGCGAAGGCGCTTGTTCGCAACAGCGGCGGCAAGACCGAGCTCCTCGTTCCCGTGACGTTCGAAAGCGGCACGGCGAAGCTCGTCGAGGAAATCGCCTGGTGATCAATGTTATGAAATTCGCTTCGCACTTTCTTCTTCTGCTCGTGCTCGCCACCACGGGTTTCGCCGCCGATCTGCGCGAGCGTGAGGCGGAATACTACCGCATCGTCACCCTGCCCACGCCGCCAAGCGTGATCTTCGAGTCCGGCGCGCTTTGCTTCCTCGGTCCGGACAAGCTCGCGTGCTCCACGCGGCTCGGTGACATCTGGATTGCGGACGGCGTCCTGCAGGAACCGCCGAAGCCGAAGTGGACGCAATTTGCCAACGGTCTGCACGAAGTTCTCGGTCTGGCCACGCGGCCCGGGGACAAGGAAGGCTGGCTCTACGCAACGCAACGCTGTGAGGTCACGCGGCTTCGCGATACCAACGGCGATGGCCGGGCCGATGTCTTCGAGACGGTCGGCGATCCATGGGGAATCAACGGCGATTACCACGAGTACGCCTTCGGTTCGAAGTTCGACAAGGATGGCAACATGTTCGTCGTGCTTTGCCTCACCGGTTCATTCACGAGCGAGAGCCCCTTCCGTGGATGGTGCATTCAAATTTCGCCTGATGGGAAATGGACGCCCGTGTGTGCCGGCATACGCTCGCCGGGTGGCATCGGCTTCGACGCGGACGGCAACCTCTACTACATGGATAACCAGGGGCCGTGGAATGGCTCGGATAAGCTCCAGCAGTTGATTCCCGGTCGATTCGTCGGCAACCCCGAGGGCCTGCGGTGGTTCGATCGCCCGGAAACCAAGGACCTGATCGCGGCCGCCGGATTGAAGAAATCTCCGGCGCCTGAGAGCGGCGGCCGTCTCTACCTGGAGGCGCGGAAAAATCCCGATCTGCTTCCGCCCGCGATTTATTTTCCGTATCCCAAGATGGGCCAGTCCGGTGCGGGCTTTGTGCCGGACATGACGGGTGGAAAATTCGGACCGTTCGACCGCCAGCTATTCGTCACCGACCAGGCACATTCCACGGTGATGCGCGCGACGCTCGACAAAATCGACGGCCACATCCAGGGCGCGTGTTACCCGTTCATGCAGGGCTTTGATAGCGGGAATCTGAGTGTCGAGTTTGCCAGCGACGGATCGCTCTTTGTCTATGGGACCGATCGCGGTTGGGGGGCGCGTGGTGGCAAACCGTATGCGCTGCAGCGGGCCGTCTGGACGGGCAAGACGCCATTCGAAATCAGCGAGATGAAGCTGCGCCCCGATGGTTTCGATCTCGCATTCACGGCGCCGGTCGATCCTGCCACCGCCGGCAAGCCGGAGAGCTACACGCTGGAAACCTACACCTACATTTACCAGTCCAGCTACGGCAGTCCCGAGGAGGACAAGACCACGCCGAAAATCCTCAGCGTGAAAGTCGCCCCGGACAACAAGAGCGCGCACCTCGTCGTCGATGGCCTCGCCGAAGGACACGTACACGAGTTGCACGCTGCGGGCGTACGCTCGGCTGGTGGCGCGCCGTTGCTGCACGACACCGCGTACTACACGCTCTTCTATTTCGCGAAGTAGTGATGCGGCCCTAGGGCTTCGCGGGTGGGTTGGATTTGCGGAGCTCCGTGAGGATGATGTCCTCCACGGCATGATGGGAGATCATGTGGGCCGGCGCGGTGCGGTCGAATTCGAGGCGGAATGAAGCGGGGGCGAGGGTTTGCAACGCGTCGGTCACGGATTTTTCGTAAGCGCGCATGGCATCTTCGTAGGGCAGGCCGGCGAGATTGGCGTCGTGTTGCGCGCTGCCAAAGCAGCAGTCGTCTTTGACGTTGAGGATCTGGATCTGTCGGCGGCCGATGCCTTGCGAACCGAGGATGTACAGGTCGGGATACCCGGCGATTTTGTAAAATGGTGGATCGAACTGCTCGCGGTCACCGACCGAGCCACCGGCGCGCAGGTACAGCGGAATGGTGCCGGCGACGGGAAAGCTGAAACGGATCGTGGGATCGATCGCGGCATACACGGTGGTGGTCCAGCCTCCGCCGGATAGGCCGACCATGTGGAAAGCGCCGTAGCTCGGGAAATGGTCCGCTTCGCTGCGGGTCTTCAGCGCATTCAGGCTTAGCGCCGTCGTCTGGAGAAAGAACTTCATGGGGTTGCCCGTCGTTTGGAGCTGGAAAATCGCCTCGTGATGACCGGTGCAGTCGCCCGGTCGCATATGCGGCATGAAGACGCCGAGCACGCCGTAGCCCTCGCGCAGGAGGCCGTTGATCGTGCGTTGCAGCCCGGTGCCGACGTCCGCCTCGCCGGGATCATCGTCGAGGGTGCACGCGTGGCCGTGATGAACGACGACGAGCCCGCCATTGGAGCGTTGCGGCACGAAGTGATAAGCGAGCCCTTGCAGTCCCGGGGCCATCTCGACGTGAAACTCATCAACGCGGTCGAGATTGGTGAGCTGCTTCACGGGGCTGGGAACATTCGCTTGCATGGCATCGGGCAAGCCTTTGGGGAAACCTTCGTCGCCCCACAGGTATTGAATGAGGGCGCGACGCTTCGCATCGATGTCCCGCGCGGTGTGGATGGTGATGGCGCGATCGTCGAGAAGCTCGGCTTGAACGCGAGGCGTAGGTGAAGCGATGGCGATGATCGCGAAAGGGATGAGGGAAAATGCCTTTCTCATGACGTCATCATGAAGAAGGAAACGCCGATCGTCCACCCAGCTGCGTGTGCGGGCGCTTTTCGTCGGTCTCGCGACCGCCGGCTCGTCCGCACGGACGCCAGGGATGGCGCCTTCCGTGCGTTCGTAAGCCGGCGGTTGGGAAACCGCAGTTCGTGGTTCTAAATCAAGACGGCGAGGAGGTGACTGAGTTCGTCGTCGATCTCGGAGGCGACGCGGACGGTCTGTGCGATCTCCGCCTTGACGGCCTGGCGGAAGCGCTGACGCAGCCGATGAATCGCCACCTTCGTTGCGCTCTCGCTCAGGCCGAGCTGCTTCGCGGCGTCGGCTTGCGAGAGCGATGCGCTTTCGCCGGTAAGCCAGGGCTTGAGCGTGTCGAACTGGGCCTCCTTGCCGGCTTCGCGCAGCTCGTTGCCGACGGTCTCGAGGGCGCGGGCGATGAGCGTGAGCGCCCACTGCCGGTCGAACACGCGGTCGTCGTCGCAGGCGGAGGGCAGCGGGAGCCCGGCGGCCGTGGCGGAATCGAGCGGTTCCGGTGCGATGCCGCTGCCGCGTTTCTCCGCGCGCTCGCGGTCGCGTTGATGGCCGAGGAAGTGCTTGAGCGCGCCGAGCAGGTAGCTGCGGAAGCGCCCGCGCGCCGAGTCGGCGCCATCCAGCGTGCCGCCGGCGAGCACACGCGCGAAAAACTCGTGCGCCAGTTCGCGCGCCGCATCTTCGCTGCGACCCTCGCTGCGAAGGAAGGCGTTCACCGGCGCGTAGTAGGCCGCGCACAACTCCGAGAGCGCGGCCTGTGCGGTGGCGTCGCCGCCGCTGGCGCGAGCCACGAGCGTCCATCGAGTCGCTGCGAAGTTCTCGCTCATGGCTTGGCCGCGATCCCCTGGAGGGTCCGTTTCTCCTCCTCGCGCGCGGCATCCAGGTCGGCCACGGCGGCATTGACGCTCTCCGCTTCCGCGCGCCCGAGAATATTCTGCTTTTGCAAAATGCGAACGCGCATTTCCGCGTACCGTACCTTCGCCCTGGCGGCGCGGGCGGTGTCGCCGCGAGCCTCGGCGATCGCGAGATCGCGCTCGGCGCCGGCAACGTCGAGTTCCGTGGCGGAGCCGTTTTCCAGCATCCCGCGCATCTCGCGCAGCTTGTTGCGCAACGACTGAATACTCTGGTCCTGGGAACGGACCGCCTTCGGATCTCCACTCGTGTTTGCGGGAGTGGGCGCGTCGTCGTCGGTGGCATCGCGCCCCGGCTTCGTACGCGCTTCTTCGAGCCGGATCCGCGCCTCATTCAGCGCCTGCTCGGCTTCCGCGGCTTCGGTGGAACTTGCGTTTCCCGACTCAGCGCGCCTCTTCAGTGCGTTCGAGCGCGTTTCCGCATACGCGACGAGTGCGTTGGCGATTTTCAATTCGTTCCCACGCGCCTCGGCGACAGCCATGTTGCGCTCGGCGAGGAGCAGGTCGTCCGACGACGCTGTTCCGAAGGATAGTTGCTTCTTCCGCGTCGCCAACTCCTGCGCCGCCAGCCGGACGATTTCCTCGCGCAGGTTGGCGATTGAGTCCCGGCTTTGCTTGGTCGCGGCTTCGGTCAGGTCCGTCTTCGGCTCGCGCTTGTTTTCGTCCGCCAGGCGCGCCAGCTCGAGCCGCAGCCGCGCTTCGTTGAGATTGCGCTCCGCTTCGAGCGCTTCGGTACTCGTGCCGACCCCGGCGGCAGCGCGCTCCTTCGCCACGTTGTAAAACTTCTCCGCGTAGATCACCAGCGCCGATGCCGTCAGCAGTTCGTTGCCACGCCCTTCGGCAAGCGCGAGGTCGCGCTCAGCGGCCGCCTGCTCGATGACCGGGGCGACGCCCGCCTCGGCGCGTTTCCTGGTCGTCTCGATTTGCTCCCGCGCGATGCGGATTTTCTCATCCTGCAAGCGGGACACCTCCGGCGATGGCGCGGCGGGCTTGGGCTCGGGTACAGGCGCGGGGATGTTCGCCGTCTTTTCAAGGTCGACGAACGTGTTGTCCGAAGATGGCCGGGGTGCACCTTCCACGCCCGTCTTCTTTCTGGCCTTGCCCGCCCCAAGCTTCTCAAAACGATCCGGCCCAAGGAACCCCTGGAATCCCTCCACCTTCTCCGTCGGCTTCAGTGGCCGCGTCTTCACCTGTACATACATCTCTGCGCCGCCCTTCGCAGCCGCGTTCTCCGCCGGCACGCCGCGCATGAAAAAAATCTGCTGCACCACTTTCTGCGTCAGTTGCCGGGTTGCCCCGCTCCGCTGCGGGTGCGGTTCCCATTTGTAGGGCGTCGCCTCCGACGTCGAGCCGCCCGAATTCCCGACACTGCCCTTGTTCAACTTCGCATTGAGCTGGAAAAAGCCCTCCTTTGTGTCCTGCGTATTGAACTCCCACGCTGCCTCAGCAGTCATCTCCGGAGCGGCATTGGTCCGCTTCGACGATTGCTGCGCCACCACGAAACTCGCATAGGGCAACTCCCGCTCCCCTTTCTCGTCCCGCACGCACAGCGAGAGGTCCGTCACCCACCCAACCGGCGTGTGCGCCGCCAGCGTCATCTTTTGAATGCCTGGCAAATTCGGATCGGCCTCGCTGTAGTGCACATCGACCTTCGCCGGCACGATCATTTCATCCGGCGCATTGGCCGCCACGCTCGCTCCCGGCTTGACGATGACTGCGTTTGTCGTGCGCGGTGGCTGCTGTGGAATCTGGATTCTCGCCGGGCGTGCGGGCGCCGGGCCGCCCTGGGCGGAAATCGCCGGAACCGCGATGCCGATGGTCAGCAAACTCAGCGGGACGCCGACGACAGCGACAATGAGAATGAAAAGGCGCTTTGGCCAGGGATCCCAAGCGGAGGGAGGTGTCGCCTGGTCCGCGCCGGGCTTGGTGCGGCGGTAGCCGAAGTAAAGGGCCGCGCCCACGATGAATGGCAGCGCGGTGGCGCATACCGCGACTGGCGTGGAGGCGAACGCGAGGCTGCCGTGTCTCATGACTAGGCGAGGGACCAGCATCCCGGTGAAAATTGTGACCACAGGCAGCACCACGATGCTGAGCAGCAGCCAGCGCAGCCGGTGCGGCCACGGATTCGACGCGGTGTCCGGGCTTGTGCCCGCGGCGCTTGAAGATGCGGCCAGCGCGGGGAAGAACTCCCGGCGATGGTAGACGCAGTAACCGATCACCCCGAGGCAAAGGATGCTGGTGAGACTAATGCTGCGTTCCCGGCCGTTGACCAACATGACGGCGAGAGCCGTGAGGGTCGTGCTCCAGAAAAACCAGGGCGCGCGGAAGCGATGCTTGAACAGCGCGATGAGCGTGATGACCATTCCCGCGATCGCAGCGAGGGCAGTTGGGAAACCGACAAGGGAAAGCAGGATGTGATGGCCCGAGAAAAACTCGTCGGGATATCGACCGTTGCCGTGGCCGGCGAACAGGGTCAACCCGAGCCATGGCAGTAGGAGGAGCAGCAACGCCATCGGCGTGAGCATCAAGCCGAGGCCCACGAGCGCGGCCTTACGGCCGGGCCCGGACGGCTCCGAGGGCATCGGGTCGGCCGGTGGCTGGAATTTTATCACTTTACTCAATTCCGGTCCGAACCATTTCGAAACCCCGATGAGCGTGCCGAAGAGGATCGTCAGCATAACCATATGCCTCGGCGAAGGCACATCCCAGCCCATCATCCCGGTCAGCGGGATCCCGATCGCGCTGAGCACCGTAAGGGCACGGAAGAGGCGCGGTGCCAGGTCCTCCTGCGGACGAGCCGCCGCGGCGGCTGATGCAGCCGGCGACGGGGTTCCGTGCGAAGCACCCTCGACCTGCGTCTTCATTTCGGTGGCGCTCTGCTGTCGGCGGTCGCGTTCCTTTTCCAGGGCTCTCATCACCACCTCGTCGACGCCCTGGTTCACCGGCGATTTCTCGGAAGGTGCGGCGAAGCGGCCAAGCGGGAGTTCGCCGGTCAGCATCTCGTAAAGCACGACGCCGAGGCTGTAGATGTCCGCGCGATGATCGACCGTGGCGGGTTTCTCGACCTGTTCAGGCGCCATGTACGCTGCCGTGCCGAGCGCCGCGCCGGTGGCGGTAAGACCGGTCTTGCCGGATTCCTCGCCGGCGAGCTTGGCGATGCCGAAGTCCGCGAGCTTCGGCACGCCCGCAGTGTCGAGGAGGATGTTCTCGGGCTTGATGTCGCGGTGCAACACGCCGTGGTCGTGCGCAAATTGCAACGCCTCGCAGATGCGCGGTACGAGCATCAGCGCCTGCTCCGGCGTCACACCCGCGCGCATTGCCGCACGCAGGTTCACGCCGTTCACGAACTCCATGATCAAATAGAAGAAGCCCGCGCTTTCGCCGAAGTCGTAAATGGAAACAATGTTCTGGTGCGCGAGGCGGGCAAGGACGCGGGCTTCGCGGGTGAAGCGCTCGGCAAACCCTGGATGCGCGGCAAGCGCGGGGGGCAGGACCTTCAGCGCGACGAATCGATCAAGCCGTGGCTGGCGAGCCTTGAACACGATGCCCATGCCGCCCTGGCCGAGGATGTCGAGGACCTCCAGTTCGGGAAATGCTGCGGCAACTTCCTCCATCGTGGGCGCGGCCGCGGCGGCCGCCTGCGAGGGATTCGTTCGTCCGGCGACACCGAGAAGCACACAGGCGGGGCACAAACCTCCAGGCGCATCCGCTGGGATCGGCGATTGGCACTGGGGGCAGATGTTCGATGGATTTTGCATGGCGCCCGTTTCCTGACGAACGGAAGGAGTGGGGTTACAGATTATTTTCGAATCGACGAGCGGACAGCCTGAAAATACCCACTAGAGGGCGCGAGGCGATCGATATTGACTCGGCAGGCCTGTGTAGCAAATATTTCTTATTCAGTTATTTATAATTGATTACTTGGAGTTTATTGCTAATAATCGACTAGCAAATTTGGGTTTTTCATCAGTTTGGAGGCGGGAGCGCCGGAAGCTGGGTTCTGACGGAGGTTCTTTCGGGAGATGGAGATTACACCGCGAAATCTATCGGATCCTCGCGATAGTTCAAGTCAGCACTAGCGGTGCACGGATGGAAGGCCCCGCTCTTTGCCCGAGCAGCGCACTGCCGGGCTGAAGGCGCCGGATCAAAGGTGAGCTGCGGCTCGGCTACGTGTTCAGGCAGCCGGGCAACTGCGGAGGCTATTCGAGCTCCCTTTGAGGAGCTGCTGCGAAATGAAATCGAGTCCTAGGCCTTTACGTGATTCACGTTCATGATGCCCAGAACCGTGGCCATCGGAAACTCTGCCACGACTTCGATCCCGTTTCGGAACTGGAAGGAAGGGTTTCCTCCGTGGGTGACGGCGACGAACGCACTCGCTTCGACAGTAACGACATCATTCATGCCGTTGATTGCGACTTTGTAGGTATTAGCGGGGGATACGGGGGACGTATTCATGCCTCCACTTTGTGGATTATCTTTAATTTCGTAAACCGAAATGAACTTCGGCCGGGAAGTGTCTGCCCCTGATATGGGCCTAGGGCGGAAATATTCCACGCACGCAGAACGATTTGAGCGCGATGCCAAGCTTACCATGAAGACCATCTACTCACTTCTTATTGCAGCAGCGCTGACGCCAGCGGCGTTTGCGGACGACTACACCGTCTTCCGCGTTTGTCAGGACCAGCACGTCATCCGCACCTCCGATGGCGCGGAGGTCGGCCATATCGAATACGTTGTCATCGACCCAGGGAGCGACGCTGTCGTCTCCACCATCGTGACGGGAGGTGTGATCGGCGAAAAATTCGTCGCGGTGCCTTATGCGTCGATGACGTTTGCCGGCGATCGCGAAATCACGCTCCGCGAGATCAACCGCGAACGGATCGTCAGCGCCCCGGTCATCGAAAGAACGCGCATCACCTCCGTCACCCACGTCCAGCCGACGATTTTCGAGGAGACCGGACGCCACTTTGGCGTGCGCTTCGATGCGTCGGTCCGCACCGGCGACCGACGTGGCGGGGATTTGCGGGAGGGAGATCGCCGTGAAGGGGACCGCCCGGGCACAGCCCGCACCAACGAACCCAATGATCGAAACAACCCGGGCGCTCGCAACCCGAACGAGCCGAACAATCGCAATAGCACCACGACCGATACGAACCGCGAACGCCAACCCGGCCGCGCCAACACCGACCAACCCGGCCGAAATCGCAACGAAGGCCGCGCCACGACCGAACCCAACGAACGCAACAACAACCCGCCGAACGCCAAGGAGCCCAACTCGACCAACCGTCCCGAACCGATCGGAGAAAAGACGCCCGAGCGCACGAACCCGAAGGACCAGCCAACGCGCGAACCGCAACGCGATCGCAATGCGGCGGAACGCGAGCAGGGTAAAACCGTCCGCCCCGGTGAGGCTGCTGAGAAGCCCGGGCGTGAGGGCGCCCATGCCGGCGAGAAACCCGAGCCCGCTACGGAGAAATCCCGCTCGAAGCCCGGCGAGGCTGAAAAGGCGGCCCCAGGCGAGAAGTCCGAGAACACCACGCCCAAGGCGCCGGAGAAGTCAGAGCGTGCGCCCGCCAAGTCCGAGGAGAAAAACGAGCAGCCGCAGAAGAAGTCGGATTCCGAGAAGCGCGCGCCGAAGGAAACCGAACGGTAGGCGCGTTCGCCGAAACGGCTGACAATGTTACGCGAAGGAGCGCTTCGGGTGGGCTGCCCGAAGCGCTCCACCGCGTCAAATGCGGCGATCAGTCGACGAAAGCGAACTCGTTGAGGTTCAAGATCGCGCGGCAGGTATTGGGAAGACCGAATTGGGCGGCGTAGGTATTGAGAGCGCGTAGTTCACCGGGAGTCGGACTGCGAGCGAGCGCGAGCCGGAAAGCGGTGGCGATCTGCGCATCGAGATCACCGGCTTTCTCGACGCGGGCCGCGAAGTGTTTCGCCATGGCGAGGGAAAGCTGGTCGTTCAGTTGCGCGAGGGCCTGGAGCGGCGTGAGCGTCTGGTTGCGCTTGTCCACGAGCATCGACGGATCGGCGCAATCCAGCGCGGTCATGAAGGGCTGCTGTTGGGAGCGGACGAGGAAACGGTAGATCGAGCGGCGGTGCAGTGCCGGGTTCTCGGGATCGGCGAGCTGGTATTCGTAATGCGGGGAATGCTCCGGGTGTGTGACCACGAAATCCTGGAAGCTCGGCCCGCCCATGCGCAAATCGAGCCGCCCGGAAACAGCGAGCAGGCTGTCGCGGATCGCTTCCGCCTCGAGTTTGCGGCGG
>JADMIO010838929.1_pt1 | contig 39328 bp, 44 predicted proteins | sample 8958161 | NCBI WGS metagenome assembly JADMIO01 (sample SAMN16585339, study PRJNA669376) | soil metagenome | isolation source: Crop rotation soil | place: USA: Cullars Rotation, Alabama | collected 2011 | reverse complement strand
CTTTCCCAAGCTCGAGCAGGGCCAGGCGCACGGGGTGTCGCCCGAGGTGCTGGCGGCGTTGGCCCGCGGCCTGCAGCTCAACGACGCCGAGCGCGCCCACCTGTTCGCGCTCGCCGGCTACCGCGTCGAGGAGGCGGCGACGCCGGACACCCGGGTCACACCCGCGCTGCGCGCCCTCCTCGATGAGCTCGAGCCCAACCCGGCGTACCTCCTCGATCGGGCGTGGGACATCGTGGCGTGGAACGACGCCGAGTCACGGCTGTTCTCGCGCCTGCGCGACCTCGAGGGCACCTCGCCCAACCTGCTCGAGCTCGTGTTCCTCGACGACGACCTCGCGCGGCTCATGGCCGACCACGACGAGGAGCTCCTGCGCCTCGTCGCCCAGTTCCGCGTCCACGTGACCGACTGGTCGGGCGAGCGCATCGACGCGCTCGTCGACCGGCTGCGCGCCGCATCGCCGCGCTTCGCCGAGCTCTGGGACGCGAAGGACGTGAGCCCGTTCGTCACGACGCGCCGCGTGTTCGAGCATCCGACGGCAGGTCGGCTCGAGCTCGATCACCACCGCCTCGCCGTGCTCGACCAGCCGGGGTGGCAGCTCGTTGTGTACACGGCGGCGCCGGGATCCGACGCCGTCGAGCGACTGCGCGCCTCGGACGTCTAGAGCGGCAGCAGCACGGTCGGCACGTCCACGACCTTGGCGCGCAGGTACTCGCCGAGTCCCTTCGCCTGCGCGTCCTGTCGCGTCGACGACGCCACACCTTCGCCGAGCAACCCGCGCACGACGAAGTTGATGGCGCGGAGGTTGGGCAGCGGATGACGCTCGACCTCGAGGTCGCGCGTCTCGGCGAGCAGCTCCTTGAACCGTTCGACCGTGAGCAGCGCGTCGAGCCACACGTAGGCGTCGTCGGTCGTCACCCACACGCCGACGTTGGCGTTCCCGCCCTTGTCCCCCGACCGCGCCCCGGCGACGCGACCGAGCGGTACGCGCACCGTCTCTCCTAGATCTCGGGTTACCGAAGCCGGCTCTACCGGTCTGAACAACCCGAGATCTTGTGCCGGCGTGGATTCGACGACGGTTCGGGTGCCGTCGAGGACGACCTCCTGCCAGACGAGGTCGGAGGGGATGGCGGCGGGCCAGTACACGCCGTACGACTGCGTCGAGGCGCCGCCGCCGAAGTAGCCGGGGTAGCTGGCGAGGGCGAGCTCCGTCAGCGCGGCGGAGAACGCACGACCGACCTTGCGCTCGTCGTCGTCCTTGACGGTGATGCGCAGCTGCGCCACCGCCTCCTCGTTGGTCGCCGGATCCTCGTGATCGCTGCGGATGAGCTGCACGGTGACGTCGTCGAACGCGTCGCGCCCGCCGGGGATGCTGGCCCACAGCCCGCGCTCGAGCAGCACCGCCTTCTCCTCGATGTCGAGACCGGTCAGGAGCATCGTGCTCGTCGTGCGGTGGCCGCCCTCGTAGTTGATGCACACCTTCGCGGTCGGAGGCGGCGGCACGCCGCGCACGCCGCTGATGCGCACGCGATCGGAGCCGACCTGCTCGAGCTGGATCGTGTCGAAGCGCGCGGTCACATCGGGGTTGAGGTACGCCGGTCCGCCGATCTCGTACAGCAGCTGCGCGGTCACGGTCCCGACCGACACGAGCCCACCGTGCGATGGATGCTTGGTGATGACCGACGAGCCGTCGGCATCGACCTCGGCGATCGGGAAGCCCGGGTGCTCGAGCCCGGGGACCTCTTGGAAGAACGCGTAGTTGCCACCCGTTGCCTGCGCGCCGCACTCGATGACATGACCGGCGACGACCGCACCGGCGAGTGCGTCCCAGTCGTCGCGCGCCCAGCGGTGGTGCCACGCCGCAGGACCGACGACGAGGGCGGCGTCGGTCGTGCGGCCGGTGATGACGATGTCGGCACCGCGCCCGAGCGCGTCGGCGATGCCCCAACCACCGAGGTACGCGTTTGCCGTCCAGATCTCGCGGTCGCCGAGCGGCTCGCCCGTGTCGAGGTTGGTGAAGAGGTGACCGGCAGCGCGCAGCTCGGTCATGCGGTCGAGCAGGTCGTCGCCCTCGACGTATGCGATCGAGGGCGACAGGCCGAGCTTGTCGGCGACGGCGCCGATCGCATCCGCGCAGGCCGCGGGCGCGAGCCCACCCGCGTTCGACACGACTCGGATGCCGCGGTCGAGGCAGTCGCCCATGACCTGCTCCATCTGGGTGACGAACGTGCGAGCGAAGCCGGTGGACGGATCGCGACGGCGGTTCTTGGCGAGGATCAGCATCGTGAGCTCGGCCAGCCAGTCGCCGCACAGCACGTCGATCGGACCGCCGTCGACCATCTCGCGCGCCGCCGCCACGCGGTCGCCGTAGAAGCCGCTGCAGTTGGCGATGCGGATGGCGCCTGCTCCCCCGGTCTCCGCGTGCGGCACGCCACGTACTCTACGAAGGGTGCTGACCGACGACCGCTACGAGCACCTGCTCGTCGAACGACGCGACCACGGCATCGCCGTCGTCACGCTGAACCGGCCCGATCGCCTCAACGCCGTCAACAGGGTGCTGCACAAGGAGCTGGCGTCGTTCACGCTCGACGCCCAGCAGGACGCGAGCGTGCGCGTCGTCGTGCTGACCGGCGCCGGTCGCGCCTTCTGCGCGGGTGGCGACTTCTCGGGCGACGAGTGGGCTGGCGCCGACGGCGGCGCAATCGACGAGGGACGGCAGATCGTCGACAACCTGCTCGACCTCCAGAAGCCGATCGTCGCCGCCGTGCACGGCTACGCCATGGGCCTGGGTGCCACGATCTCGCTGCTGTGCGACGTCGTCGTCGCCGGTCGAAGCGCCGTGTTCGCCGACACGCACGTGAAGATGGGCATCGGCGCCGGCGATGGCGGTGCGGTGATCTGGCCGCTGCTCATGGGCGTCAATCGAGCGAAGTGGCACCTCATGACCGGCGAGCGAGTGACGGGCGACGACCTGTACCAGCTCGGCCTCGTGACGCACCTCGTCGACGACGATCAGGTGCATGACACGGCGCTCGAGTGCGCCGCAACGCTCGCTCGCGGATCGGCGACCGCCATCGCCGCCAGCAAGGTGCCGGTGAACGCCTACATCAAGGTGGTCTCCGACCTCGTGCTGCCGCTGTCGATGCGACTCGAGGGCGAGACGATGCGTTCGAAGGACGCCGCCGAGGCCCAGGCCGCCTTCCGCGAGAAGCGAGAACCGAACTTCGGCGACTGACGCGTCCGCGCTGACGGCGATCGCCACGGGTCCTCAGAGAACCTCCGGCGCTCGCCGTGCCGACCTTGTGCGCGCTCACTCGGCCTGGCGCCGACTGAGCGCGCACAACGCCGGTCCTGCGTGCTAGGAGACGTCGGGCGCGTCGAGCGTCGGCCGGCCCGTCCACTTGGGCTGGCGCTTCTCGATGAACGACGCGATCCCCTCGCGCGCGTCGTCGAGTCGCGTGATCTTGGCGAACAGCGGGTTCTCCGCCTTCATCGTGTCGGGCACCGAGCGGTCGACCGAGTCCCACAGCAGCCGCTTCGAGATGGCGACCGACACCGGCGCGGTGTTGACCGCGATGTCGGAGGCCAGCGCCAGTGCTGCCGGCACGACCTCGTCCTTCGGCAGCGCCTTCGATGCGAGACCCAGCTCGGCGGCCTCGCTCCCGAGGAACGTTCGGCCCGACAGCAGCAGCTCGGCGGCGACGGAGAAGCCGGCGACGCGCGGCACGATCGCGTGCGCTGCGAGCTCGGGGATGGCGCCGCGTCGCACGAACGCAAAGGCGAGCTTGGCGTCGTCGGCGACGTAGCGCACGTCGCACTGCATGGCGTACGTGATGCCCACACCGACCGCCGGGCCGTTGATGGCGGCGATCACCGGCTTGCGCACCTGCCATGGCCACCGATCGCGGAGCTTGGGCTGCGCGCCGCCGCCGAACTCGCCACCCGAGAGATCAGCACCGGCGCAGAACGCGCGGCCCGCGCCCGTCACGACGACGGCGCGCACGTCGTCGTCCTCGTCGGCGGTCGCCATCGCATCGCCGAGCTCGGCGCCCAGCTGACCGGTCCACGCGTTCAGCTTGTCGGGACGGTTCAGCGTGATCGTGGCGACGCCGTCGGCGACGTCGTACAGGACGGTCTCGTACGCCGTCATCCGAGCAGTCCGCCGTACGCGGCGCCGATCACCATCGCAGCACGCATGTCGCCGGTCGTGCCGTCGCCCATGCGGTTCATCACGTACGCGACCGTCATGCGGTTCTCGAAGTCGTTGATGACCAGCGAGCCGCCCCAGCCGCCCCAGAAGCACGTGCGCTTGCTCGGCAGGGGGATGAGGTCGCTGGGCAGGCCGTACCCGATGCCGTGACGCAGCGGCATGTTCATGATCAGGTCGGTCCCGTTGCACTGCTCGCGGAAGATCGTCTCCTCCGGGCTCTTCGACAGGATCTGCACGCCGCCGGTCGATCCGCCGTTCGACACCACCGACTGGATGCGGGCGACGGAGCGGGCGTTGCCGTGACCGTTGCCGGCCGGGAACTCGGCGCGCCGCCATGCCTCGGTGTGCGCGACCTGCGCCGTGAGGCCCGGTGTCGAGGCCAGCATCTTGCGGGCGATGTCGTTCGGCGGCTCGGTGTCGCCGCCGAGCGTCAGGTCGGGCGGCGCGATCACGTTGGTGATGCGATCGAAGTGCACGGGGTCGGTGCCGATGTGGAAGTCGGCGTCGAGCGGGCCGGCGATCTCCTTGGCGAAGAACGTCCCGATGCTCACCCCGGTGATGCGCCGGACGACCTCGCCGACGAGCTGGCCCTGTGTCAGCGCGTGGTACCCAGACGCCGTCCCCGGCTCCCACCACGGTGCCTGCGCCGCGAGTCGCGACACCGAGGTGTCCCAGTCGCACAGCTCCTCGAGCGTGATGGGCGGATCCCAGCCGGGAAGCCCGGCGGTGTGCGACATGAGGTGGCGCACGAGCACGTTCTCCTTGCCCGCCTGCGCGAACTCCGGCCAGTACTTCGCGACGGGCGCGTCGACGTCGAGCTCACCTCGATCGGCCAGCAGCAGCGCGGTGAGCGCCGTCATGGTCTTCGTCGTCGACCACACGTTGACGATCGTGTCCTGGGCCCACGGTGCCGTCTTCTCTGGATCGATCCAGCCGGCCCACACATCGGCGACGACCTCGCCCTCGACGACGACGCACGCGCTGCACCCGACGTCCTGTCCCGAATCGATCAGGTTGCCGACCGCGTCGCGCACCCCGACGAACTTCTCGTCCCAGCTTCCCCCGACATCTGCCATGCGCGCACGGTATCCCGCGCCGGCATCAGCCCGCCGTGGCAGCCCAGTCCCGACCGAACCACCGCTTGATGCGGTCCGAGCCGAACTCGCCCTTCTCCTCGGCGTGCGCGACCGACGGCGGATCGAACTCGCCGTAGGGCGTCTGCCCCGCGACGAACACGGCCTGGACGCGCGCGACCAGATCGTCGCCGACCTCGAGGTAGCAGATGCCGCGCCCGTCGTACTGGGCCGAGTCGAGACCTCGGTGGCGGGCGATGATCGCGTCGGCCACGACGCCGGCCTGGCCTTCGGCGAACACGCCGGCCTTCGGTGTGCCCACGCTCGTGACATCGCCGACCGCGTAGACGTCGGGCACCGCTGTCTCGAGCGTCAGCGGATCGACCGGCACCCACCCGTCGACGCAGAGCCCTGATTCGGCGACGACGTCGGGCACGACGTGCTTCGGTACGCCGAGGAAGAGGTCGTACGGCATCGACGCGCCGTCGGGCAGCTGGACGGTCTTGGTCACCGGATCGAGCCCGAGCACGACGGTGTTGGGATGCCACTCGATCCCCCGCTCGGCGAAGGACGCGAGGATCGCCTCGGATGCGGGCGGCGACGGCGGGATCGGCACCGGCAGCGGCATGACCAGCGCGACCTCGGACCGTTCGCGGATGCCTCGTCGTACGAGCATGTCGTGCACGAGGAACGCGGTCTCGCTCGGTGCCGGCGGGCACTTGAACGGCGTCGACGTGACCCCGACGACGATGCGGCCGCCGTCGAACTCGGCGAGGACCTCCCGCAGCGCGAACGCGCCATCGACCGTGTAGAACTCGTGCCCGCCCTCGACGAGGCCGGGCGTCGCCGACGGGTCGAGGTCGGCGCCCAGCGCGAGCACGAGGATGTCCGCCTCGAACGTGCCGGCGTCGGTGGCGACGCGACGCGCCGATGCATCGATCGATCGGATGGTCGTCTGCACGAACGTCACGCCCGGCTTCACGATGTCGCGGTACGGATGCCGAACCGCATCCGGCACCGTGCGGCCGAACATGACATCGAGCTTCGAGAACCCGAACACGAAGTCGTCCGACTTGTCGACGAGCGTGACATCCACGTCGTCGCCGAGCTCGTCCGACAGCCGCGTCGTCAGCTCGAGGCCGCCGAACCCGGCACCCAGCACCAGCACGCGCATGGTCCCCTCCATCGGTCGACGCGGTCGCGCCAGCATGGCGCGCCGCCGCTGCTCACATGGCGCGGCTCAGGTGGCGGGATGGATCTGGGGGCAGAGATCGTCGAAGCCGTACGGCTCGCCGAGCTGGCCGCCGCGCTCCTGGAACAGGGCGAGGTTGTAGTGCTGCCACCCGCCTTCGGCCGACACGGCGCGCACGTCGCCGCTCATCAGATGGATGGCGAGCGAGCGACGCAGGCGGTCCGACGTGTTCGGCCCGCTCCCGTGGAACGTGAGCGGGTGGTGGAAGCTCACCTGGCCGGCGCGCATGGTGATCGTCCGGGGCTCGATCGAGCGATCCGCACCGAGCGCGTCGATCTGCGAGTCGCGATCTGTCGCGAAGAAGTTGCTGGCGCCCGGGAGCAGTCCCCACCCGTGGCTGCCGCGCAGCATCTGCATGGCGCCGTTCTCGACGTCGACGTCGTCGAAGGCCACCCAGGCGGTCACGAACGCGTCGTGCGACGCGGCGGCCAGCCAGCTCGCCCAGTCCTGGTGCCATCCGATCGTCGTCTCCGTCGGTCCCCCCGGCGGCTTGTACAGGAGCTGGTCCTGCCACAGCCGCACGGTGTCGGACCCGAGCAGGGCAGCGGCGATCTCGCCGATGCGCGCGTCGGTCGCGAGGGACGCGAGATCGGCGTCGGCCCACCACGAGTTGTCGATCTTGCGCAGGTCGTGCTCGGTCGGCTCGAACGGGAGGCTCAACGTCGGCGCCCGGCCGCGGCCGTAGCTGCCCTCGATCACCCGTTGGGTCGCGACGAGGAACCGCTGCACCTCGTCGGGTTCGAACAGCACGGGCGAGACCCAGTAGCCGTCCCGGTCGTACGCGGTCCGCGCCGCTTCGGCGTCGAAGGTCAACGCGGCGGCCATGGGAGGCCCATGTTGTTCGTCTGCGGGACCTCGCCGCCAGCCATGATCCGCTCGGCGAGCGGCCGCATGGCATCGACGAGGTCGATGGCACGGCCGTCGATCGGCATGCTCCCGGCGGCGGCGCGATCCGTCCTCGTCTCGATCAGGTCGCGCGCCCGTCGGCCGGCGCCGTTGATCTCGCCGTCGTCGTCGACGAGACCCCGAGCGGCGAGCCGCTCGATCGCGGCGGCCCACTCCTCCTCGGACCACCCGCGCCGCGTTCGGAGCGCGTCAGCATCGGAGCGTCCGGTCGCGCCCTGCAGCACGAGCGACTCGCACGGGCCGATCTGCTCGGCGACCAGGCAGGCCACGTGGCCGTCGCCACGCCCCTCGCGGATCGCACCGAGCGCCTGCCACAGCTGGAGGTGCGGCGCATCGGGCCACGACAGCGCGGCGTTGGCGGCACCGAGTGCACGCCCGGTGAAGTCGCCCTCGTCGACGATGTCCATCGCCAGCGCGGCAGCGCGTCGCACGTGGTCCCCCTCGACGTCGTCACCGAGCACGCGTCGCAGCGCGGCGTCCATCGCCGACAGTCGGGCGTCGAGCAGCGCCGACGGCGACGCGTACGACCACGCGTCGGGGACGGCGCGCTCGACCACCCGCCGGTGGAACCCGTAGAAGATCGACGTCACCACCTCGGACGTCACCGCGCCGAGCGGCGCCGCACGTGTCCCGAAGTAGCTCATCCACCCGCCCTTGAGGCCGAGGGCATCGGTCGCTGCCTGCGTCTCCGGGGCGAAGAACAGCACGGCATGGATCGGCTCGCCGAACTGCCACAGCATCCGCGCCGCGCGATTGGTGTCGATCGCCACGGCGGCACGGTACGCCGTGCGGTGTGCGCGTGGACGGGGCGTCACCGAACGAAGCTGCGGCCGCCGCCGACGCCCTCGCGCTCGCGCTCGAAAATGACGTTGACGCTGCAGCGCGAGCGCTACCCGCGCCGAGTCATCGCTGTCGCGACGCGTCGGTGACGTCGCGCTGGTCGACGTGCGGTACCACGACCTCGTCGGCGACGTCGGCGATGTCGGGATAGAGCGCACGGATCAACGCCACGGCGAGCACCATGCCGAGGAGCTGGCACAGCACGAAGCCGGGGGCGGACGAGGGCTTGATGCCCGCGAAGGTGTCGCTGAACATCCGTCCGATCGTCACGGCGGGGTTGGCGAAGCTGGTCGACGACGTGAAGAAGTACGCACCCCCGATGTACGCGCCGACGGCGAACGGTGCGGCACTGGCGCGTCCGGAGCGGACGACGCCGAAGATGACGGTGAGCAGTCCGACGGTGGCCACGACCTCACCGATGAGCACGCCGTGCGTCGACCGCGCGTGCGTCGACCACGAGACTGCGTCGTGCTCGAACATCAGGTTGGCAACGATCGAGCCGGTGATCGCACCGGCGATCTGCGCACCGATGTACGCCGGGAGATCGCGCCGGCCGAGGCCGCCGAAGAACGCGTCGGCCAGCGACACGACGGGGTTGAGGTGCGCGCCCGACACCGGTCCGAACGCGAGGATCAGGGCGACGAGCCCGCCCGCAGTGGCGGCGGCGTTCTCGAAGAGCTGGAGGCCGACGTCGTTCGGCGACAGCTGCGAGGCCATGATCCCGGAGCCGACGACGACGGCGACGAGGAACGCCGTGCCGCAGCCCTCGGCCAGGGCGCGACGAGCGAGGGGCGGCGCCATCGAGCGTTCCTCAGACCGCGAGGGCGGCGCGGAGCTGGTCGAGGCGCTCGGGCACAACCGTCCAGTTGATCCACTTGCCGGCCTTCTCGCCGGTGAGGAGGCCCGCCTCGGCGAGGACCTTCGTGTGGTGGCTGATCGTCGGCTGGCTCTTGCCGAGTGGCGCCACGAGGTTGCACGAGCACTCCGTGCCGGCTGCCGCGATCATCGAGAACAGCCGCAACCGGACAGGATCGGCGAGCGCGGCGAACGCCTTGGCCAGCTCGGCCGCCCGATCCTCGGCGAGCGGCTCGGCGAGCACCGAGCAGCAGTCCGGCGTCATCGATCTCTTCATATTGACAATCCTCGATATGTTCGCCAGAGTGTCGGATAGACAACGGTCAATCTATCGGAGGCTCCCGATGTCCCGAGTGCAGCTCGCCCTCAACGTCCCGAACATCGACGAGGCCGTCGCCTTCTACGCCAAGCTGTTCGCCACCGAGCCGAACAAGCGCAAGCCGGGCTACGCCAACTTCGCCATCGCCGATCCGCCGCTGAAGCTCGTCCTCTTCGAGAAGGCCGACGCCGAGGGCCGCCTCAACCACCTCGGCATGGAGGTCGACGACAGCGACGCCGTGTGGGCGCACCAGCAGCGGCTGAACGACGAGGGCGTCGACTCCGTCGAGGAGTCGGGCACGTGCTGCTTCGCCAAGCAGGACAAGGTGTGGGTCGACGGGCCGGACGGCTCGTGGGAGATCTACACCGTCCTCGAGGACAGCGACGCGTTCGGCACGTCGTCGACGAAGATCGACGACGGGACCGGCGACCCGCTGTGCTGCGCCTCGGTCCCCGAGGCCGAGGCGCGCTGCTGCTGACGACGCCCGGCCGGCTACGCGCCGACGTACGCGGCGAGGTGCCGACCTGTCAGCGTCTTCTTCTTGGCCTTGACGAGGTCGGCGGGCGTGCCCTCGAACACGATCCGCCCTCCGTCGTGCCCGGCGCCGGGCCCGAGGTCGATGATCCAGTCCGCGTGCGCCATGACGGCTTGGTGGTGCTCGATGACGATCACCGACTTGCCGGCGTCGACCAGTCGATCGAGCAGGCCGAGCAGCTGCTCGACGTCGGCGAGGTGCAGCCCCGACGTCGGCTCGTCGAGCACGAAGAGGCCGCCGTCGGCACCGAGGTGCGTCGCCAGCTTCAGGCGCTGGCGCTCGCCGCCCGACAGCGTCGTGAGCGGCTGGCCCAATCGCACGTAGCCGAGGCCGACGTCGGCCATCCGCTGCAAGATCGCGTGCGCGGCCGGCACCGCCGCGTCGCCAGCGGCGAAGAACGCGACTGCATCGTCGACGGCGAGGTCGAGCACGTCGGCGATGTTGCGCCCGCCGAACCGGTACTCGAGCACCGACGCGTCGAAGCGACGGCCCTCGCAGTCCTCGCACACGCTCGTGACGCCCGCCATCATCCCCAGGTCGGTGTAGATCACCCCGGCGCCGTTGCACGTCGGGCATGCACCCTCGGAGTTGGCGCTGAACAGGGCCGGCTTCACGCCGTTCGCCTTGGCGAACGCCTTGCGGATCGGTTCGAGCACGCCGGTGTACGTCGCCGGGTTGCTGCGACGCGACCCGCGGATCGGGCTCTGATCGACCGACACGACGCCGTCGCGATCGGCGACCGAGCCGTTGATCAGCGAGCTCTTGCCCGACCCGGCGACACCCGTGACGGTGACGAGCACACCGAGCGGGATGTCGACGTCGACCTTCTGCAGGTTGTTCGTCGTGGCGCCGCGCACCTCGAGCGAGCCCGTCGGCGTGCGCACCTCCAGCTTCAGCCCGGCGCGATCGTCGAGGTGGCGACCGGTGACGGTGCCGCTCGTGCGCAGCCCGGCGACGGTTCCTTCGAACACCACTTCGCCACCGTCGGCGCCGGCGCCGGGACCGAGATCGACCACGTGGTCGGCGATGGCGATCGTCTCCGGTTCGTGCTCCACGACGAGCACCGTGTTGCCCTTGTCGCGCAGGCGCAGCAGCAGGTCGTTCATGCGTTGGACGTCGTGCGGATGCATGCCCGTCGTCGGCTCGTCGAAGACGTAGGTGACGTCGGTGAGCGACGAGCCGAGGTGACGGATCATCTTCGTGCGCTGCGACTCGCCGCCCGACAACGTGCCCGAGGCGCGGTCGAGGCTGAGGTAGCCGAGCCCGATCTCGACGAACGAGTCGAGCGTGTGCTGCAGCGACGCGAGGAGCGGCGCGACCGACGCATCGTCGACCGATCGCAGCCACACAGCGAGGTCGCTGATCTGCATGGCGCAGACCTCGGCGATGTTCAGCTCGTTGATCTTCGATGAGCGTGCCGCCTCCGTCAGCCGCGTGCCGTTGCAGTCGGGACACGTCGTGAAGGTCATCGTGCGCTCCACGAAAGCGCGGATGTGCGGCTGCAGCGACTCGATGTCCTTCGACAGCATCGACTTCTGGATGCGAACGATCAGCCCTTCGTACGTGAGGTTGATGCCGTCGACCTTGATCTTCGTCGGTTCCTTGTGGAGCAGGTCGTGGAGCTCGCGCTTGGTGTACTTGCGGAGCGGCTTGTCGGGATCGAAGAAGCCGCTTCCCATGAACATGCGGCCGTACCAGCCGTCCATGCTGTAGCCGGGGATCGTGATGGCACCCTCCCGCAGCGAGCGCTCGCCGTCGAAGATCTGCGTGAGGTCGAAGTCGGTGACCGTCCCCCGGCCCTCGCACCGCGGGCACATGCCGCCCAGCCGGTCGAACGTGACGCGCTCGGTCTTCGTGGCTCCCCGTTCGACGGTCATCGCTCCGCGCGCATGGACGGTCGCGACGTTGTACGAGAACGCGCTCGCTGGTCCGATGTGCGGCTTGCCGAGCCGGCTGAAGAGGATCCGCAGCATCGTGTTGGCATCGGTCGCGGTGCCGACCGTCGACCTCGCGTCGCCGCCCATGCGCTGCTGGTCGACGATGATGGCCGTCGTCAGCCCGTCGAGCACGTCGACGTCCGGACGGGACAGCGTCGGCATGAAGCCCTGCACGAACGCGCTGTACGTCTCGTTGATCAGTCGCTGCGACTCGGCGGCGATCGTGCCGAAGACGAGCGACGACTTCCCGGACCCCGACACGCCGGTGAACACGGTCAGCCGTCGCTTCGGCAGCTCGACGCTGACGTCCTTGAGGTTGTTCTCGCGCCCGCCCTGGACGCGGATCAGATCGTGGCCATCGGCCGCGTGACGGCCCGCGTTGGTGGCGCGACCGGTCAAGCCTGCGCGATGCGGACGAGGTTCCCGGATGGATCGCGGAACGCGCAGTCGCGGGCGCCCCACGGTTGCGCGACGGGCTCCTGCAGCACCTCGGCGCCCGATGCCCGCACCTTCTCGAAGGTCGTGTCGAGGTCGTCGGTGCGGAAGATCGCCGCCTGGAGCGAGCCCTTCGTGACCAGGCCGAGGAGGGCGTCGCCTTCGGCCTCCGACAGGCCGCCGTGCGGCTGGAACAGCACGATGTCGACGTCCTGGCCCTCGGCGCCGACGGTGACCCAGCGGTAGCCGTGCGACGACACGTCGTTGCGGACCTCGAGGCCGAGGGCGTCCCGGTAGAAGACGAGCGCAGCGTCGGGATCGTGGACCGGGACGAACATCGTGGAGACGGTGAGTGCCATGCGTCGACCGTACGATCCGGCGGTGCGGGTCGCTTCTCCGATCCTGCTCAAGCGCTCACGGGTGCGCGCCGTGGCCGCGTGAACACCATCGTCACGCACGACGGGACGTCCTCGAGGTCGCTGTGGTCGCGGGCGCGGTACTGCGATGGCGTCTCGCCGATGATCTCGGTGAACCGCGAGCTGAACGAGCCGAGCGACGTGCAGCCGACGGCGACGCACGTGTCGGTGACCGACATCCCCTGTCGCAGCAGCATCTTCGCGCGCTCGATGCGACGCGTCATCAGGTACGAGTAGGGCGTCTCGCCGTACGCGGCGCGGAACTTGCGCGAGAAGTGCGCGGGTGACATGAGCGCGGCGCGCGCGATGGCGGGAACGTCGAGGGGCTCGGCGTACTCGCGGTCGATGAGATCGCGTGCCCGGCGCAGATGCGCCAGGTCAGCGAGCTCCTCCGGCGTCATACCGACAACGGTACGCGATCCTGCGTGAGGGCGACCCGCAGGAACACGGTCTTGCCCGCCTGCACGTCGAGCTTCTCCGCCTCGCCGCGCGTGAGCTGCACCCACACGTCCTCGTCGCCAGCGCGCGCATCGAGGCGAACCTCGAAGCCAAGGCTCACGACGCGCTCGATCGTCGCCGGCACCGTGTCGGGTTCGGCCGTCGTGAACACCTCGAGGTCGTGCGGACGGACCAGCTCGCCGCGAAGACGCGTGACCGGTCCGAGGAACGACATCACGAAGGCGTTCGCCGGGCGGTCGTACAGGTCGCTCGGACTCCCGATCTGCTCGACCCGCCCTTCGTTGATCACGACGATCTCGTCGGCGACCTCCATCGCCTCCTCCTGGTCGTGCGTCACGAACACCGTGGTCACGTGCACCTCGTCGTGCAGGCGGCGCAGCCAGGCGCGCAGCTCCTTGCGCACCTGCGCGTCGAGCGCGCCGAACGGTTCGTCGAGCAGCAGCACGTCAGGCGACACCGCCAGGGCGCGAGCGAGCGCCATGCGCTGGCGCTGGCCGCCAGACAGCTGCGCCGGGTAGCGGTCGGCGAAGTTCTCGAGGTGCACCAGCTCGAGCAGCTCGCGCACACGAGCGTTGATCTCCTCCTTCGGACGCTTGCGGATGGAGAGGCCGAACGCCACGTTCTTCGCCACCGTCATGTGCTTGAACGCCGCGTAGTGCTGGAAGACGAACCCGACGTTGCGGCGCTGCGGCGGCAGCGTCGTCGAGTCGACGCCGCCGATCTCCACGACACCCTCGTCGGGTGACTCGAGCCCGGCGATGACGCGCAGCAGCGTGGACTTGCCACCGCCCGACGGACCCAGGAGCGCGGTGAGCGACCCGCTGCTGATGTCGACGGACACGTCGTCGAGTGCGACGAAGTCGCCGAAGCGCTTGGTGACGTTGCTGACGGTGATGGCCATGGGCTCCTACCGATGCCGATCAGGACGGAACAGGTTGATCGTGACGAGCACGACGATGGCGACGGCGGCGAGGACGAACGCCATGGCGTACGCCGCCTGTTGATCGAAGCTCTGGAAGCGCTCCTCCACGAAGAGCGTCGCCGTCTGCGTCTTGCCGACGACGCGGCCAGACACCACCGCCACGGCGCCGAACTCGCCGAGGCAGCGGGCGAGGGTCAGCACGACGCCGTAGGCGACGGCCCAGCGGATCGACGGCAGCGTGATGCGCCAGAACGTCTGCCACCCGCCAGCGCCGAGCGTCCACGCCGCTTGCTCCTGCTCGTCGCCGATCTCCTCCAGCACCGGCGCGACCTCGCGCACGACGAGCGGCAGCGACACGAACACCGTCGCCAGCACCATGCCGGGGATGGCGTAGATGATGTCGACGCCATGACCGCCGAACCAGCTGCCGATCGACGTGTTGCGGCCGTACACGAGGATCAGCGACAGCCCCACGACCACGGGCGACACCGCGAGCGGCAGATCGATCACGGCGTTGAGGATCCGGCGACCCCGGAAGCGGCCGCGCACGAGCAGCAGCGAGACGAGCACGCCGAAGACGGTGTTGGCGGCGACGGCCCACAGCGCGATCTGCACCGTCAGCAGCAGCGCGTGCGTCGCCGCCGGCGAGGAGATCGCCGCCCAGAACGGGGAGAGCCCGTGCTCGAACGTGCGCCAGAACACGAGGCCGACGGGGAGGAGGAGCAGCAGCAACAGGTACGTGAGCGCGACGAGCCGCATGCTCCACCTCGTCCGCGCGCTACCCACGCTTCACGCCCCATCGCTGCAGCACGTCGATGCCGACGAGGACGACGAGGGACACGACCAAGAGGGCCGTGGAGATCGCCGCCGCCGCCACCACGTTGTCGCTCTCGATCTGCCCGAAGATCTGCACCGACGCCACCTGCGTCTTGAACGGCAGGTTGCCGGAGATGAGCACGGTCGAGCCGAACTCGCTGATGGCGCGGGCGAACGAGAGCGCAGCGCCGGCGGCGATGGCCGGATACAGGTTCGGCAGGATCACGCGCCGGAACGTGGTGAAGCGGCTGGCCCCGAGTGACGCCGCCGCCTCCTCCATCTCGCGGTCGAGCTCGAGCAGCACCGGCTGCACGGTGCGCACCACGAACGGCAGCGTCACGAACGCCAGCGCCACGGCGACGGCGAGACGCGTGTAGGCGATGTTGATGCCGACGGGGCTCTGCGTGCCGTAGAGGGCGAGGAGCACGAGACCGGCGACGATGGTCGGCAGCGCGAACGGAAGGTCGATGAGCGTGTCGAACACGCGCTTGCCCGGGAAGTCGTCGCGCACGAGCACCCACGCGATGAGCGTGCCCATGACGACGTTCACGACGGTGACGACGATCGACACGCCGATCGTCAGCTTCAGCGCGGCCCACGCCTGCGGCGCCGTCACCGCCGACCAGAAGGTCGACCAGCCACCGTCCTGCGACTTGAGCACGATCGCCCCGAGTGGGATGAACACGATCGCGCTCAGGTACAGCGTGGCGATGCCGAGGCCGATGCCGGACGCGGGAACGCGCACGCGTGTGTGTGCGCGCTGCCCCTCGGCGGCCGTGGCGAGAGCCACTACTTCTTCAACGGGACGCCGAGCTTCGTCTCGACCTGGACGAGGACGCCCTTGTCGGGATCGAAGAACCGCGTCGCCACGACCGTCCACCCGCCGAGGTCGTCGATCGTGAACAGCTTCGACGGCGTCGGGAACTCACCGGCTTTCGCGACCCCGTCGACGACGGGTCGGTAGCCGTTGTCGGCGAAGATGCGCTGCGCCGTGTCGCTGTACAGGAAGTCGACGAACGCCTTGGCTTCCTTCGGGTGCTTGCTCCTCGTCGTCACCGCGACCGGGTTCTCGATCTTGATCGTGCGGTCCGGGACGGTGTAGTCGAGCGGCTGGTTCTTCTGCCGGGCGAAGATCGCCTCGTTCTCGTAGGCGAGGATGGCGTCGCCCTTGCCGCCGGTGAACGTCTGCAGCGACTTGCGGGCGCTGTCGTCCTGGACGGGGACGTGGTCGGCGAACAGCTTGTTCAGGTAGTCGAGGCCGGCCTGGTCGTCCTTGCCGACGTTGCTCAGCGCGCCATATGCACCCAGCACGTTCCATCGGGCGCCGCCCGAGGTGAACGGGTTCGGCGTGACGACCTCGACGCCCTTGCCGAGCAGGTCTGGCCAGTCGTGCAGCTTCTTCGGGTTGCCCTTGCGCGTCCCGATGACGACGACCGAGTCGGTCACGAAACCCTTGTGCTCGCCGCCGTTCCAGTCGTCGGCGACGATGCCCGCCTTCACGAGGCGCGTCATGTCGGGCTCCAGCGAGAACTCGACGACGTCGGCGTCCAGTCCCGAGGCGACGGCGCGGCTCTGGTCACCCGAGGCGCCGTAGGACTGCGTGAACGTGACGTCCTTGCCTGCAGGGGTCTTCTGGAAGGCCTTGATGATCGAGCCGTACGCCTCCTGCGGCGTCGAGTAGGCGACGAGCGCCAGCTGGACCTTGGCGCCGGACGAGGCCGCCGTGGCCGAGGAGCCCCCGCCGCAGGCGGCGGCGCCGAGCAGGACCGGAAGCAGGAGGAGGAGGGGTGACGGTCTGGACATGAGCTCGCTTTCACATAAATCTGATCGACGCGATCGGAATTTAGGAAAGATCGCCGCGCTGGGCAACTCGGCGCGAACTGCAGTCCCGGACCGGCGAACATCTGGTCGTGGGGACGCAGAAGATCGAGCCCGGCCGGCGCATCGACCTGACGAGGGAGGTGGTCGGCATCACGTTCGCCGACCGGCGCGCCGGCATCGTCGAGCAGGAGCCGAGGCGGCCACCGAAGCGGATCGACGGCTACTCCATCGGCGCGCCGATGCTCACCGGCGACGCGCCGCACGACGGGGAGATGCACCCCGACGGCGACGAGCTGCTCTACCTCGTGTCGGGCAAGGTGAGCGTCCGCCTCGAGCTGCCCGACGGCGAGCGGACCGTCGAGCTCGGCGGCGGCGACGCACTCGTCATCCCGCAAGGGGTGTGGCACCTCGTGCACATGCTCGAGCCCGGCCAGCTCATCCACATCACTCCCGGCCCGAGCGGCGAGCACCGCCCCCGCCGCCCGGCGACGTAGACGTTCGTGTGGTGCGTCGCTCGCATTCCGGGTTGAGCCACCGCACAAACGAGGTGTGATGATGGACGGGTGAGCGTGCACGACATCGGCATCGACGAGATCGACCTGACGGACCCGGCGTTCTGGACCCGCCCGCTGGAGGAGCGCCAGGCTGCGTTCGCGACGCTGCGGCGCGAGCGCCCGATCGCGTTCTTCGAGGAGCCGATGTTCGGCGACCAGCCCGTCGGTCCCGGCTTCTACGCGCTGACGCGCTACGACGACGTCGTCGAGGTCAGCCGCACGCCCGAGGTCTACTGCTCGGGCCAGGGATCGACGTCGGTCGCCGACATGCCGCCCGAGGCCGCCGAGTTCTTCGGGTCGTTCATCACGATGGACGACCCGCGCCACGCCCGCCTGCGCGGCATCGTCTCGCGCCGGTTCACGCCCAAGCAGCTGGCGAAGGTGATGGACGACGTCGCCGTCATCGCCGACGAGGTCATCGACGACATGTGCGAGAAGGGCGAGACCGACTTCGTCGCCGACATCGCGCAGCCGTTCCCGCTGCTGATCATCTGCGACATGATGGGCATCCCGCGCAGCGAGTACCGGACGGTGCTCGACGCGACGAACAAGATCCTCGGTGGCGGCGACGCCGAGTTCGTCGGCGACGATCCGATCGCCGAGATCTTCGGCGCCGGCTTGACGCTGACGCAGCTCGTGAACGAGCTCGCTGAGTTCAAGCGCACCAACCCGGGCGACGACCTCACGACGGCACTCATCAACGCCGAGGTCGACGACGACGTGCTCACGCCCCAGGAGCTCGGCGCGTTCTTCATCCTCCTCGCCGTCGCCGGCAACGACACGACGCGCACGGCGCTCAGCCACGGGATGCACTACCTGACGCAGAACCCGGACCAGCGCAAGATCTGGCAGGACGACCTCGAAAGCGTCACGCCGACCGCAGTCGAGGAGGTCGTGCGCTACGCCGCACCCGTCGTCTACATGCGACGCACGCTCACGCAGGACGCCGTGCTCTCGGGCAAGGAGCTCAAGCAGGGCGAGAAGGTCGTGATGTTCTACGGCTCTGCATCCCGCGACGAAGGCGTGTTCGACGAGCCCGATCGCTTCGACGTGCGCCGCACGCCGAACAACCACCTCGGCTTCGGCGGTCCCGGCCCGCACTTCTGCCTCGGGGCCCACCTCGCTCGCCGCGAGCTGTCGGTGATGTTCCGTCGGCTGTTCGAGCGCGTGCCCGACATCACCGCCGTCGGCGCACCCGAGCTGCTCGATCCGATGGGGATGCCGCTCGTCACCGGCGTCAAGCGCCTTCCGGTCTCGTTCACGCCGACGAGCAAGCGGTCCGCCTGATGCGCGTCTCGGTCGACCTCGACCGCTGCGAGGCGCACGGCGTCTGCACCGGCATCGCGCCCGACGTCTTCGAGCTCGATGACGACGATGTCCTGCACGTGCTGATCGAGTCGCCACCCGACGATCGGCTCGAGCAGATGCGCGAAGCGGCGACGCGCTGCCCCAAGCAGGCCATCACCGTCGAGGACTGACGCAGCGCGTCAGCGCGCGCGGTCCGCTCGTTCGGACGTCAGCCCTCGACGAGGTCGGCGATGCCCGTCGTCGTCATGGCCGACCACGTGTCGTCGACGAAGTGCGCCATGACGAAGAGGTCGTGCAGGTGGCCGCCGCCGTCGCGCACGTGCGACTTCAGCAGTGCCTCGGCCTCGAAGCCGAGCCCGGTGAACATCGCGACCGTCGACTCCTGCGCGGCGACGACCTCGACGACGAGCTTCTGCAGGCCGAGCCCCACGCCCTCGACGAGCGCGAGCCGCGCCAGCGCCCGCCCGATCCCCTGCCGGCGCCGGGTCGGGTCGACGACGATGCGCAGCTCGCCGACGTGGCTGCTCCACGCCACCCCGCAGCGGATCACGAGCGAGCCGACGACCTGATCGCCGTCGATCGCGATCCAGCGGTGCTCGGTGGGATCCGAGTGCCAACCGTCGGCGAGGACGTTCTCACGGAAGAACGTGCGGTCGCCCTCGGGCACGCGAGCGAAGAAGGCGCGCAGCGCCTCGGTGTCGGCGTCGGTGAACGGCCGGACCTCGGTCATGCGCGGGCTTCGCTGTGCGCCTCGAGCCAGTCGGCCATGGCCGGGAGGTTCCGCTTGTGCGCCGTGCGCCCCACGATCAGACCGACGTGCCCGGCAGGCAGGCGCAGCTCCTCCTTGTCGTCGGACCCCACGAGGTCGCACAGGCCCGACGCCGCCTCGGGCGTGACGATGTGGTCCTTCTCGCCGAGGATGCTCAGGAACGGCATGCGGATGTCGGCGAGCCGGATGTCGCGCCCGCCGATCGGGAGCGTGCCCGTCTTCAACAGGTTGTCGCGGGCGAGGATGCCCGACATCTCGCAGAACGCGGCCCCCGGGAACGGGATGTGATCGTTGGCCCACCCGGTCATCGCTTGATGGGCGGCGACGAAGTCGTCGTTCCAGAGGTGCTGCCACAGGTTCACGTAGCCGGTGATGTCCCCGGTCGGTTGCAGCAGGCGGAACGAGCTGCGCATGACGTCGGCCGGCACGTTGCCGGTGCGATCGAGCATCGACTCCGGATCCACGCGACCGGCCTGGATGATGCCGGTCATCGGCCCCATCGCCGAGAAGTCGATCGGCGTCGCCATGACCGCGAGCGCGGAAACCGGATCGTCCGGATGGGCGGCGGCGTACAGCAGCGACAGGACGCCGCCGAAGCAGTAACCGAACATCGTCACCGTGTCGCTGCCGGCGATGCGACACACCTCACGCACGAGCTGGGGCAGCAGCTCGTCCGCATAGGTCGACAGGTCGTTGCTCGCCTCGAGCTCGTCGGGCACGCCCCAGTTCACGAGGAAGACGTCGAAGCCGCGCTGCAGCATGAACTCGACGTAGCTGTTGCCGGGGTTCAGGTCGAACACGTAGCTGCGACTGACGAGGCTGTGCACGAAGAACAGCGGCGGACGGATCGCGCGCGCGTCGCTGCGGTAGCGCCACAGCTCGACCTTCCCCGACGTCCACACGACGTCCTTCGGCGAGGCGCAAAGCATCGGCGCGCCGACGCCGCTCAGCAGCTTCAGCCCGTTGCGCGCCCGCAGTCGCGAGCGCTCGACGTCACGACGGACGCGGGCGAGAAGATCCTGCGGCGCGGTGTCCGTTGCTGCCATCGCGTCCCTCCTCTCGTTCGTCGACGCGTCGTGCCAGCTCGCGCACATCGCGCTGGAGCTTGCCGATCTCGTTGAGGATGCGGGTGACGTCGCTCCCCGCCGGAAGGTTCCAGAGGTGCAGCGCTCGCCGCATCGTCCGCTCGGCGCGCTGCTGCGCATCCCGCTGCGCCGACGACACGAGCCCCGCCGCGATCTGGAACGGCTCGCTGCGCACGAGCTCTTCGAGCCGCGGTGCGATCGCCGCTTCGATCGCGTCGAACCCCTGGCGCCACGCCGGACGGTCGTCAGCCATGCGCCGACGCTACGACGTGGCGAGGAACGACGTGACGGCAGCAGCGGTGGCCGGCGCGTCTCGGCCGACGATCGAGGTGTGCGTGGCGTCGGGCTGCTCGACGACGTGGACGTTCGGGTGCTCGTCGCCGAGCGCGCGGAGGGCGCGAAGGACGCCGCGCCGGTAGGCCGCCATCAGGCGCTGTGCACCGGGCGGACCCCAGTCGGTCCCACCCGTGACCACGACGAGGAACGGCGCCGCGACGCGGCGATACACGTCGAACAGCCGGAGGTCCCCGGTGAGGCCCTCGTACATGGCGCGCGTCGGCCGTCGCTGCCAGCGTCCGTCGGGCAGGGCGACGAAGCTCCGCTCGGCGAACTCGTCGGCGAGCTTCTCCGGCACCCCGGCCGCCGCGTTCTCCGCCCGGACGCTGGCGAGCTGCTCGGCCTTCCACGCCGCGTCCCCCTCCGCGCCCAACCACGGTGGTGCGATCGACGCGGCCGCGGTCAGCGCCTCGACCTCCGCCGGATCGATGCCGTCGTAGAGCGACGGATCCCCCGGTCCGTGCCCGTCGAGGTTGATGACGGCGCGGGCCTCTGGATGCCGGACGCCGTAGTGGGCGGCGATCATGCCGCCCCACGAATGGCCGGCGACCACCGGGTCCTCGAGGTCGAGCGCCTCGACGACGGACTCGACATCATCGACGAGGTCGCTCCAACGGTAGGGCTGCGAGTCGCCCGACTGGCCGGAGTGTCGCTGGTCCGTCGTGATCACTCGGAAGTCGCCGAGCTCGCGCACGAGCCGCCCCATCGACATGAGGTGCGACCCAGCGCCGTGCAGCAGGACCATCGCGGGACCGTCGCCACCGTGATCGCGGACAGCCAGATCGATGCCGTCCCGCGCCGTCACGACGAGATCGCGATGCACCGGTCGAAACGTAGCGAGCGCGCACTCCCCGAGATGGGCGAGCCTGTCGTGATGCCCACCGCCGACGAGATCCGTGCAGCGCAGCGAACGACGTGGGCCGGTCTCTCCTCCGGCTGGGAGAAGTGGGACGAGGTGATCATGGGCCAGATGGCGCCGGTCAGCGCCGCCATCATCGACGCCCTCGACATCGCCGAGAACCAGCAGCACCTCGACGTCGCTGCCGGCACCGGCGAGCCCGGGCTGACCATCGCTCGCCTCGCTCCGAGAGGCCGAGTGGTGCTCACCGATCTCGCGCCGGAGATGCTCGAGGTCGCGGCGCGCCGCGCCAGCGCGCAGGGCTTGATCAACGTCGAGACGCGGGTGTGCAGCGCCGACGACCTGCCGTTCGACGACGGCACGTTCGACAGCGTCTCCGTGCGGTTCGGCTACATGTTCTTCCCCGACATCGCCAAGGCGGCCGCCGAGCACGCGCGGGTGCTCAAGCCCGGCGGCCGGCTGTGCGCATCGGTGTGGATCGAGCCCGCGAAGAACCCGTGGACGACGCTGCTGATGGAGGCCATCGGCACCGAGGTCGCGCTCCCGGCGCCCGACGCCGACGCGCCGAACATGTACCGCTGCGCAGCGCCCGGAGCGGTGGGTGCACTCTACGAACGGGCTGGGCTCGAGGGCATCGCCGAGTGGGACGTCGGCGTCGAGCTGGTCACGCGAGCGCCCGAGGAGTACTGGGACGTCATGAGCGAGCACGTCTCGCTCGCCGCCGCCGCGCTCCGTCAGGTCGACGCGCCGGCGCGCGAGCGGATGCGTGCCGCCGCGATCGAGAAGGTGCGAGCGTTCGAGCGCGACGGCGAGGTGCGCGTGCCGGGCCTGGCGCGCTGCATCGTCGGAGCGAAGTAGTACGTCGACATGACGACCGATGTCCCGAACGCCATCGTGCACGTCGGTGACCCGGCGGCCGACCTCCCCGCGCCCGTCGACGGGCCGGTCGAGCGGGTCGTCGTCATCGGTGCAGGGATCGCCGGACTGGTCGCAGCGCGCGCCCTGCACCTCAGCGGCGTCGATGTCGTCGTCGTCGAAGGCCGAGATCGGATCGGCGGGCGGACGCACACGATCGACCTGGCGGGCGCGGCGGTCGACCTCGGCGCATCGTGGATCCACGACGGCGCCGGCTCACCGACGCTCCCCCTCGTCGACGCGCTGGGCATCGAGCGCATGCCGGCGTCGAACACCGGGCTCGCGCTCGGCGCCGCCGTGCTCAACCGCGTCGACGGGGTGTTCCCCGACATCGATGCGCGCAACGCGCTCACCGCAGCGATGGGCGGTCTCGTGATGAGCGCTGGCGACCGCCATGAGGTCGAGCGCGGCACCGACCTCGACGAGGCGATGAGCACGCTCCTTGCCGCCGTCGACCCGAACGTGCGCGGCACGCTCGGCGCCCTCCTCGCGATGAACGAGGGCAAGGACGCGGACGAGATCGACTTCGCGACGTTCGTGTCGTTGTTCTTCGCGCCGGGCACCGAGCACGAAGACGTGATGCCGCGCGGTGGCTACCGCAACGTGGTGGACCACCTCGCGTCCGGCCTCGACATCCGCACCGACCAGCCAGTGCACCGGATCGCGCAAGAGGCCGACGGCGTCACCGTGGAGACGACGGCCGACACCTTCACCGGCACGCACGTGGTCGTCACGGTTCCCCTCGGCGTGCTCAAGGCCGGGACGATCGAGCTGGATCCCCCGCTGCCTGCCACCCACGCCGAGGCGATCGAACGCGTCGGCTTCGGCGTGCTCGAGAAGGTCGCGCTCGCGTACGAGCGCGCCGTGTGGCAGGTCGATGGTCAGCCGTCGCACATCATCGTCGTCGATTCGCCGCGACCGCAGTGGCCGGTGATCCTCGACCTTTCGACGTGGTACGGGGTCCCCGTCGTCGTCGGCATGGCGACCGGCGCCGCCGGACGCACGCTGGCGGCGCTGGCAGAGGCGGATCGCGTCGCCGCCCTGCACGCCACGATCTGCGAGATCGGCGGACCCGACACGCCGGAGCCGATCGCGTTCGCGTCGACGAGCTGGGCTGCCGACCCGTTCGTGCTCGGCTGCTACAGCAACATCGCACCGACGACCGACCCCGCCCAGCACGCCGCCGACATCGCCACGCTCGGCACGCCGCACGGGCGCGTGCTGTTCGCGGGCGAGCACACGTGCGAGCGCGGCACGTCGACCGTCGACTCGGCGTGGATCACCGGCGTACGGGAAGCCACGCGCCTGCTGCAGGCGCGCGAGGTGCCGCTGTAGCTAGGCGCCGGCCGCGGCGGCAGCGCGGTCGTCGGTGACGGCGTCGAGCATCTCGTACTCGATGCTGCTGTCGACCCACGTCTCGAACTGGCTCACGCCGAGCGTGTCGAACCGCTGCCGGAGCCAGCCGTCGTTCGCGTCGAGCAGACCGAGCTTGCTGAGGTTCGGCACGATCTTGGAGAACAGCATCATCTGGAACGGATCGCTGTTCTTGTCCATGTCCGGCGGCCGCAGCACGAGCGTCGCCTCCTTTGGATCGACGCCCATGCGCTCCCACACCTCGGCCGCGAGCAGTCGATCGCGCAGCCGCACCGCGGCCTCGAACGCGAACTCCTGGCGGTCCGACAGCTCGGGACCGGTCAGCTCCTTGTAGTACTCCTGCAGGCTGAGCACGCCGAACGCGACGTGGCGCGCTTCGTCGGCCATGACGTAGCGCAGCAGCTGCTTGAGCAGCGGCTCGGGCGTGATCGCCTGCATGAGCCCGAAGGCAGCGAGGGCGAGACCCTCGACCATGATCTGCATGCCGAGGTAGGTGATGTCCCACCGGCTGTCGGCGATGATGTCGTCGAGCAGCAGGCCGAGGTGCGGGTTGATGAGGTAGTGGCCGCTCAGCTTCGTGTCGAGGTACTTGGCGAACACCTCGACGTGGCGTGCTTCGTCCATGACCTGCGTCGCCGCGTAGTACTTGGCGTCGATCCACGGCACGGTCTCGACGATCTTCGCGGTGCACAGCAGCGCACCCTGCTCACCGTGCATGAACTGGCTCAGCATGAAGTTCTGCTGCTCGATGCCGACCTGCGTCCACTCCTTCTCGCCCCACTTCTCGAAGGAGGTGCCGGCGAGCTCGATGCCCATCGACTTCATCATCTCGGGGTTGTTCAGCGCGCTCGCCGCCGCCGCGACCTCTTCGGGATCGACCTCGATGCTCCAGTCGAGATCGGTCTCGCCGTTCCACTGCGCGCTCTTCGCCTTCTCGTACAGCTTCGACAGCGACGGCCGCGTGCGCTCGTAGTCCCACGTGAAGATGGCGTCGGCGTTGTCCTCGACCGTGTGGATCACCTCGTTGGGATCGCTCTTGATGGCGAGGATGGCGTCGAGGTCGTCGACCTCGTCTCGGTCGAGGAACGCAGAGGCGTCACGGGGCATCGGTCACTCCGTCCGGTCGTCGGTGTCGGGTCTCAGAAACTGACGCTCTGTAAGTTACAGCGTGTCGGATAAGGTGTGCAACGTGGCGACGAGCGAGAAGCGCCGCGTCGGCCGCCCGCCGGGTCCCCGACGCGACCCGGGCGAGCGGCGGGAGGAGCTGCTCGACGCGTGCGTCCGCGCCATCAAGGAGCACGGGTCCGAGGTGTCGATGGCGCAGCTCGCGGCTGAAGGCGGCGTGACGCGACCGATCCTCTACGACACCTTCGGCGATCGCGCCGGCGTCGCCGCTGCGCTCGTCGCTCGGTACGGCGCCGGCATTGACATGGCGGTCGGTGCCGCCTTCGCGAAGTCGATCACGCTGCGCGAGGCGCTGCTCGAGGGCATCGAGTTCTTCGTGCGGTTCATCGAGCGCGAGCCCGAGGTGTTCCGCTTCCTCGAGGCGGCCGCCGCCGCACCCGATCAGATCGGGTCGATGGAGCGGACGATCGGCGTCCGCCTCGGCGAGGTGCTGTCGGCCGCGCTGCGATCCGTGGGCGGCGATCCGAACATGGGACCGACGTGGGCGCACGCGCTGCTCGGCATGGTGTTCGCAGCGGTCGAGTGGTGGTCGGCCGAGCGTCCGATCTCGCGACGCGCGCTCGTCGTGCACCTGGAGTCGTTCATGACCGGCGCGCTGTCGTCGGCGGGCATCGCCGATCTCGAAGGTCCGTTCTCGTAGCGGTGCCCGCGTCCGTCAGTCGGGCGCGACCATCCCGGCGATGCCCTCCGTGGCGAGCGGGACGTGCGGCCAGCGCGTGACGAACGTGGCAGTCGTCGGATCGAGCGCGATCTCCAGGCGGTGCGGGGTCTCGAGGAACGAGACGTCGACGCCGACCCGACCGTCGGCGAGCCGCGCTGCGTTCGATGCGCGCGGGCCGGTGATCGTCCAGTCGATGGTGAGCGGCAGCTCGATGGCGGCGTCGTCCTCGTGGATCGTGATGCGACCGTCGGCGACGTCGATCGACGTGATCGTGCGCTGCGAACGACCGCCGAGCGTTCCCGGCGTGAAGTTCATCGGCGCGAGGTCGGGCGCGCTGCCACGGGTGCGCTCCGCGACCGTCGGCACGGCGAGGTGCGCGAGCCGGTCGGCGAGCTTGGCGTCCTCGTCGGTCGGCGCGCTGCGCTCGTCGCCCATCGCCGGCAGCAGGTGCTCCCACAGCATGTCGAGGATCACCTGCATGTTCTCCGTGCACGAGAACAGGGCGACGACGGCGTCGTGCTCGGGCAGCACGATCATGTACTGACCGAACGCGCCATCGCCTCGATAGCCGTGGCGCTGCATCCAGAGCTGGAAGCCGTAGCCGCATCGCCAGTCGGGCTCCTCGCGCGCCGGGTTCTCCATCTGGACCGACGACGCCGTCTCGACCCAGCCCTCCGGCAGCAGCCGAGTGCCGTCCCACACGCCGTCGTCGAGGTAGAGCTGCCCGAGCCGCGCCGCGGCATCGACGTTCGTGTGCACGCCCGAGAACCCGAGATCGATCCCGGGTCGGTGTTGCGACCACGAGAACGTGTCGATGCCGAGCGGGTCGAGGACGCGCGGCCGCAGGTAGTCGGCGAGCCGCTCGCCGGCGAGACGCTGGAGGATCGTCGCCAGCGCCAGCACGGGCGGTTGGTTGTACATGAAGAGCGTGCCGGGCTCGACGTCGGGCGGGATGTGCAGGAAGGCGCGCACCGGATCGCGCCGATCGAGCACGAGCGCCTCGAGGTAGGTCTCGCGGTCGTGACCAGACGCCATCGACGCGATGTGACGGATCGTCATCCGCCGGGTCGCGTTCGGCGTGTCGTCGTCGAACAGCTCCGGCAGGTGGTCGCTGACGAGGTCGTCGAGCGCGAGCTTCCCCTCCCCGAGCAGCAAGCCGAGCGCCGTGCCGGTGAACGTCTTGCTCAGCGAGTAGACGAGCCGGCGCTTCGTGCCGTCGTGCGGCGCCCAGTGACCCTCGACGACGCGGTGGCCGTGGCGGTGGACCACGAGCCCCTGCGGTTCGATCGCCGGGTCCGACTCGAGGGCGTCGACGAAGTCGTTGATGCCCTGCGGCGCGATGCCCTGCTCGGACGGGGTGCTGGCCTTCACCCCGCCATCCTTCCGCACGCCGCGCTGGCGTGCCGATGCCGGCGCTACCTTCGTCGGCATGGCGTACAAGGTCGACTTCGTCAACGTCTCGACGACCGGACTCGAGTCATCGCCGGTCGCGGACGCCCTCGCAGGGCTGCGCGCCAACGAAGCGCGCTACTTCAAGAACAAGTACGACGCCGAGTTCGCCGTCGAAGCGGCGAGCAAGCCCAAGGCGAAGAAGCTCATCAAGTACGTGGCGAACATCCTCGAGAACGAGCGCGGCATCGTCATCGCCTCACCGCCGCTCGAGGCAACCGAGCTCGAGGTCGACGGCATCCGCTGGACGCACGTGTTCTACGAGAGCGGTCTCGCCATCAACGTGCTCTACACGCTCGCCGACAAGGGCAAGCGTGCCGTCGGCTTCAAGCTGTCCGAGGGCATGGACGTCCCTGACGAGCTGTCGAGCTTCAAGTTCGCCCGACAGAAGTCGAAGCTGGCGGGAACGATCCGCGGCTCCTACTTCGTCATCAAGAACGAGTACTGAGCAAGCTCAGGAGAAGATCTCGAAGAGGCCGGCGGCGCCCTGGCCGCCGCCGATGCACATCGTGACGACGCCCCACTTCGCCTTGCGGCGGATCCCCTCCTGGAGGATGTGGCCGGTGCAGCGCGCGCCCGTCATGCCGAAGGGATGGCCGATGGCGATCGACCCGCCGTTCACGTTGTACTTCTCGGGATCGATCCCGAGCGTGTCACGGCAGTAGAGGCACTGCGACGCGAACGCCTCGTTCAGCTCCCACAGGTCGATGTCGTCGACCGACAGGCCGTGGCGCTTCAGCAGCTTCGGCACGGCGTAGATCGGGCCGATGCCCATCTCGTCGGGCTCGCAGCCGGCGACTGCCCAGCCCTTGAACGCGCCCATCGGCGTCAGGCCACGACGCGAGGCCTCCTCGTCGGACATCATCACGACCGCGGCGGCGCCGTCGGACAGCTGCGACGCGTTGCCGGCGGTGATGAACTTGCCCGGCCCCTTCACCGGCTGGAGCGATGCAAGCCCTTCGAGCGTGGTCTCGGGACGGTTGCACTCGTCGCGATCGACCGTGTAGTCGAGGAAGGACTCCTCCTTCGTCTCCTTGTCGACCTTCTTCATCGTCGTCTTCATCGGGACGATCTCGTCGGCGAACAGGTCGTTCGCCTGTGCCTTCGCCATGCGCTGCTGCGACTGGAGCGAGTACTCGTCCTGCGCCTCGCGGCTCACCTTGTAGCGCTCGGCCACGATGTCGGCGGTGTCGATCATCGCCATGAAGATCGCCGGGTACTGCTCGACGAGCTTCGGGTCGATGTTGGCGGCGCCACCCATCCCGCCACCCGGCATGGTGATCGACTCGACGCCACCGGCGACGACGACGTCGGCGCCGTCCTGCTTGATGTAGTTGGCGGCCAGGGCGACGGCGTTCAGGCCTGACGAGCAGTGGCGCTGGATCGTCGAGCCGCCCGTCGTGACCGGGAGGCCGGCGAGCAGCCCGGCGAGGCGGCCGAGGTTGGCCGCGCCGTGGGCGCCGTTGCCGAGGTACAGGTCCTCGACGGCCTCGGGCTCGACGCCCGACTTCTGCACGGCGTGCTTGATGGCGTGGGCGGCCATGCTCATGGCCGGCGTGTGGTTGAACCCTCCACGCGCCGCCTTGGCGAGACCGGTGCGGGCGTAGCTGACGATGACGGCTTCACGCGACATGGGCGCACCCTACGACGCGGAGCGACGGTGGTGCCTGGCCGGGCTACCCGTCGTGCGAGTCGATGAAGCGAACGGTCGACTCGAGGTACTCCGGCGGCATCGAGCCCGCGACGATGGCGGTGAGGTGCGACTTGCCCGGCAGCACGACGTTGGTGAAGTCGCGCAGCTCGCGCCACAGGCGATGCGTCTTCGAGAACGGGCGGTCGTACTCACCGTTGATGGCGAGCACGGGGATCTCGACCTTCGTCAGGTCGATGTCGCCCATCATCGCCCGCATGCGCTCGGCCTGCTCCGGCGTGATCGGACCCCGCGGCTCGACGGGGCGATCGGCGATCTCCTCGGCCTCCTCGCGCGTCTTCCCGTTGTTCATCGCGAAGGAGATGCGCAGGTTGCGCGACGTCTCCGCCTCCGCCGGATCGACGCCCTTCGGGTCCTTCGGGACCCGGGCGATCTGCTCCTCGTCGACCTCCTGCACGCCCGAGCCACCGAAGCCGGCCGACAGCATCCGGTCCGGGATGAGGCCGAGCAGCCGAGCCGTGAGCAGTCCGCCCATCGAGTAGCCGTGGATGTGCGCGCGCTCGATGCCGAGGTGATCCATCAGCTCGACGACGTCCTCGGCCTTGCCCGGACCGCCCTTCACGGGCTTGTCGCTCTTGCCGTGGTTGCGGCAGTCGATGGCCACCACGCGGTGGTTGGCGCCGAGCGCCTGGGCGACCCCGTTGGCGAACCAGTTCCCCTCGGCGCTCCCCGTGTAGCCGTGGATCAGCACCACCCACGAGCCGGCATCACCGATCGTCAGGTAGTGGATCTTCACGCCATCCGTTGCCGTGAACTCGCCGTGCTTCCTGCCATCGTCAGCCATGGCGGCACGGTCTAGCCCAACGTCGCTCCGACGCGTCGAGGTCGCCGACCGACACGGGGCGAGGGCGCCTGCGTAGCGTCCGGGCATGCCGATCACCCCTGAGGACGTCGAAGCGGCCCTGGCGGCCGAACCCGAGCAGCTGCCTGGTGGCTACACCGACACCGACTCGCTTCTCTATGCCGTGGCCATCGGCATGGGACGCGACCCGCTCGACGTGAACGAGCTGCCGTTCGTGTGCGAGACCGTGGGCGACAAGGTCGTGCCGACGGCCGCGACCGTGCTCTCCCGAGCGTCGCGCGGCGCAGGCGCCCCACGCGGGATGTCGCTCATGGCGAAGATGAACTTCGCGCTCATGCTGCACGGCGAGCAGCGTCTCACGGTGCACCAGACGATCCCGCGCGCCGCGAAGACGCTCGTGACGAGCCGCACGACGGGCGTCTACGACAAGGGCGAGGGCAAGGGTGCGCTCGTCACGAGCGAGACCGAGGTCAAGACCGAGGACGGCGCACCCCTCTTCACGCTCGGTTCGACGATGTTCTTCCGCGGCGACGGCGGCTTCGGCGGCACGTCGACCGGCGCACCCGAACCGCATGCGCTTCCCGACCGCGAGCCCGACACGTCGATCGAGATGTACGGACGCGAGGACCAGGCGATGGTCTATGCGCTCTGCGGCGACCGCAACCCGCTGCACCGCGACCCAGCGTTCGCGAAGCGCGCCGGGTTCGATCGCCCGATCCTGCACGGGCTCTGCTCATACGGGATCTCGTGCCACGCAGTGCTGAAGGCGATGCTCGACTACGACGCGTCCGCCATCGCCCAGTTCGACGTGCGCTTCTCGTCACCGGTCTTCCCGGGCGAGACGCAGGTCGTCGACCTGTGGAAGGACGGGAACACGATCTCGTTCCGCGTCCGCATCCCCGACCGCGGCGTCGTGTCGATCAACAACGGGAGGTGCGTCACGCGCTGAGCCAGCGCGTCGTTCGCTGAGCCCGGGCGTCAGCTGAGGGGCGACTCGGTCGAGGAGACGTGGAAGACCGTCGCCTCGGGCGGCGCGGCGACGAGCCCCGGGAGCGCCTCGAGCACGTCGTGGACCTCGGGTTGCGCTTCCTGTCGCTCCATGGCGTCGCGGTCCTCGAACACCTCGACGGCGAGGATCGAGCTGGGGTCGGTCACGTCGCGGGCGACGTCGAAGCTGATCGTTCCGGGCAGCGCGCGGCTCGGCGCGACGACCCGCTCGAGCAGCGCGAGGGCGTGCTCGGTCTTGCCGGGCTGGCAGGTGATCTTGAAGCGGACGACGAGCATGGCGATGCCTCCTATATCGGTGTTCGTGCCGTCACGCAGGAGGCGTGAGATCCCGACGCACGATGTGCGCTCAGAGCTGCCAATCGACCGGTTGCTCGGGGTCATACGAGCAGAACGTGCCGGTCCGGACCGATCTCGCGAGGTGGCGGCCGGCGGCGGGATGGTGCTCCTCGATCCTGCGGATGGCGTCGCGCAGCCGTGCGGTGACGGCCGTCCGCGCTCGTTCGGCACTCGATCCGGCCCGTCGGTCTCGGCCACCGAGGCCGTACGCGGCCGTCAGCTGGTCGACGAGCGCGTCGCGCTCGGCTGCGAGTCGCGCTGATCTGGTGGTGTCGGCGGCCGCGTCGGCCGCGTCGAGCTCGTGCTCCAGCTCGATGATCCGTCGTTGGTATGCGCGTCGCGCCTGATCGTCGATCGCCGGTCCGGCGGCGGTGACGACCACGGCGCCACCGGGGGAGGCCAGGTCGAGCGCGGCGACCTCGCGTCCCGGCCGGCCCAGGAGCGTCGCCAGGTCGCGCAGGCCCTTCGCGTCGCGCAGCGTGACGACCGTGCCGGCGAAGCCGACCTGCCAGGAGTCGCCGGTCCGCCGAAAGGTGCCGGCACTGGCGCGGGCCGGCACGTCGGTCGCCGTCGTCGATGCCCCGGCCGCGGCGACCTCGATCCCGAGCGCGCCGTAGCGATCCGACGCCTCGCCCAGCGCGACGGCGTCGTGCAGGCTGCGGCCACGGTCGAGCAGCGTCCGAGCGACGAGGAGGTCTGCGCCCGCCCGAACGTTCGACCCGAGCGCCGCGTCGAAGTGCTCCGCTGCGGTCGACTCCTCTCCGAGCGCGGCAGCCACCACGCCGAGCTGACGATGCACGGGCCCGTGGCTGTACGCCCCGATCCCATCGAGCGACCACACCTCCGCGTACGGGAGCAGCGCGTCGTAGATCCAGGGCAGATGCGCCCGTGCGTCGAGCTCGACGGCCAGGACGCCGACCTGGGCGACCATCGTGAGCCACTCGGCGTCGCGCCCGGCGCGCTGCATCGACGGCATGCCGGCGTCGAGCACGGCACGCGCTTCGGCACGACGACCCGCGATGGCGCGTCGGCCGACCTCGAGCGGCAGCATCTGCGGGCCCATCTCCGACCACCGACCGGCCGGAACCCGGGCGTCGGCCATCGCGATCGCCTGGTCCGGTTCACCGACCTCGAGCGACGCGAACCATCGCTGCGCCATCGTGAGGATGTCGCAGTTGACGCTGCCCGCGGCGCGACCGAGCGCTTCGGCGGTGGCGATCTCGGTCGCGTGCTCGGCGACCCGTCCGCGCATGATCGCCCTCGCCGCCCGCCAGAGGTGGACGTACCACTCGTACTGCGGTCGAGCGAGCAGATCCGCGAGTCGGGCGAACCCCGCGACCGCGGCGTCGACGCCGGTCATGTCGCCCGCTTCGAACGCAGCGACGACCTCGAGACGCCGGCCGAGCAGCTCGGCGTCGAGCTCCCCACGGCGTTGCGCCAGCCGGACGATCTGTTGCGCGTCGTTGCGCCGTTCGGCAACGTGCTCCGGCCCGGCCGCGACGTCGCAACGTGCCGCGAGAGCCGACGCCAGCGCGGCGTCGTCGGCCGCGGAGGTCGCGAGACGGACCGCTTCGTCGGCGAGGGCGCGGCGGCGCTCCTCGGTGTCGTCGGTCAGCGAGAGCGCGACCGACAGCCTCGACGCGACGCGACTTCGCAGTGCCGCGTCCGTTGGCGGCAGCGTTGCGTACGACTCCTCGAGAAGCGCGATCTGGACGCGGTCGAACAGCTCGATCTCGAACCCCGAGCCGCCGAGCGAGAGGGCGGCCGCCGCCAGATCGCTCGGGCGGGCGGCCGGGCGAGCGAGATCCGCCACGGTGAGCAGCAGCGATCGACCGCCTTGGAGATCACCGGCAGCGATGACTGCTCGACCGGCGTCGAGCAGGAGCGCGATCCGATCGGCGTGTCCCGGCTCGAGGATGTCTGCATCGAGGACCTGCCGGTACAGCTCGGCAGCGCGGTCGTACGCGAACGAACGGAACGCCGCTGCAGCTGCCTGCTGGCCGTAGACGACGGCGCGGCCCGCGGTGCCCGCCGGCCCCGCAGCCAGGTAGTGCGACGCCACCGCCGAGAGCCAGGCGGCGTCACCGTGGCGGTGCGCCGACGCGAGCGCGTCACCGAGTCGTCGGTGGATCGCCGAGCGCCGGGCGACGCCGAGGTCGTCGAGCAGCACCCGTCGGAACAGCGGATGCGCGAACCGGAACACGCCAGGCTGCGCCTCGAGCGCCACGCCGGCGCCGACGGCCACCGCCACCGCGCCGAGCACGTCCGAAGGGTCTCGCTCGGACGCGGCAGCGACGAGGGCAACGTCGAACACGACGCCGGCGACTGCCGCGGTCCGCAGCAGGTCGCGCACGTCGTCGCCCAGTGCCTCGAGCCGTTCGTCGAGCAGGGCGCGCACCGTCGGCGGCACTCGGAGCGACGCGTCGCTCAGGTCGGACGGACTGTCGAGCTGGTGGAGGAACTCGGACGCGAACAGCGGGTTGCCGCGCGTCCATCGATGCAGACGCGCACCGACGTCCGGGCCGACGTCTGGTCCCCTCGCGAGCTCGGCCAGCACCTGCAGCTGCGATGGCGCGAGACCCTCGAGACGCAGCATCGTGCCGTGGCGGCGCATCGGCTCCGGGACCATCGACGCACCTGGCGCGTCCCGCACGGTGACGACGATCAGCAGCGACATCGTCCGCACCATCGGCGCCAGCGCGCCGAGGATCCCGCAGGTGTCGGGGTCGGCCCACTGCAGGTCGTCGATCACCAGCACCGCGGCGTCGGTCGCCGCGCCGGCGCGGAGCAGGCCGGCCAGCTCGCCGACGAACCTGTCGCGGGCCACTGCTGACGCACCTTCCGCACCGATCGCCTCGATGGGGACGCCGAGCTGTCGGCACAGCTCGGACAGCGGATGCAGCGCAGGGAGACCGCCGTCCTCCGAGCACGCCACCCACGCCACGCGCATCCCAGCCAACCTCGCTCGGGCCGCGAGCTCGTCACACAGGCGCGTCTTGCCGATCCCGGCCTCGCCGGCGACGACGACGAGTCGACCGGCTCCCTCGCGCCCGTGCGCGGCGGCCGCTGCGAGCGAGTCGAGCTCCGCCTCGCGGCCCACCAACGGTGTCAGCTCCACCACCGTCATCGATTTTGGCAAGGCGCACCCGCGAACGGCCGACGCGCGGCGCAGGATCGAGAGGAGCGCGAGGACCCGGTCGATCTGCGACAGGATCCTGCGGTGGACATCTGGGAAGCGATCAGGACGACCCGAGCGATGCGTCGCCTCGAGGCGACGCCGGTGCCAGAGGAAGACCTCTGGAAGATCTGCGAGGCGGCGACCAAGGGGCCTTCGGGCAGCAACGCGCAGCCGGTGCGATGGATCGTCGTCACCGACGCCGACAAGCGCGCCAAGCTCGGCGAGATCTACAAGCGGTGCTGGGCGCCCGTCTCGCAGATGTACTCGAACAACATCGACAAGAACGACACGCAGCTCGTCCGCGTGTTCGGATCGGCCGACTACCTGGGCGACCACATGGGCGACGCGCCGGCGATCATCATCCCGGCGTCCAAGGGCGGCGATGCCGGCTCGGTGTTCGGCGCGCTGCAGAACCTGTGCCTCGCCGCCCGCGCCCTCGGGCTCGGCACGACGCTGACGACGGTCCACCAGTTCGCCGAGGACGAGGTGCGAGCCGTGCTCGACATCCCGGCCGACGTCAAGACGTGGGCGATGGTGCCCATCGGCTACCCGACGGGGAAGTGGGGCGAGGCCAAGCGCCGCCCCGTCGAAGAGGTCACCTACTGGGACGCCTGGAAGGCGACGAAGCCGCGGTAGATCGACGAACGCAACGAGCCGGTGCGTGCGCACCGGCGCTTCTCGCGATGGTGGCCGGGGGCCGGACGTGATCGCAGTGCCAGCCGATTCGCCCCGTCAGCAGCGAACGACGCGCGCGTCCGACCGCAAGGCTTCGAGGAGTCGCGCGATGTCGTCGGGATCGGAGGTGCACGCCGCTGTGACATCTGGGTGCGCGGCCGCGAGCGCCACAGACGCGTCAACGACGTCGCTCGTGCGCGTAGCCCCGCAGAGCACGCCCGCCGCCCGAGCAACGGGTTCATCCAACGGAGCGATCTCCATCTGATCTACGGCTCGCGCGAGCTGTGCTTGCCGTTGTGCGCCGCCGCGCCACGCCTGCGCGAACGCGCCGGCTGGGACGACGACCGGTACGCCAGCGCTCGCCGCAGCCTTCACGCGCGCCCACATCTCTCGGTCATTGCGCTCCAGTGCGATGAGTGCGCCGTTGTCGAGGACGATCACGGCTTGCGCGTTCGCCCAGACTTCTTCGTGGCAGCGCTCTTCGCCGCGAAGCGGCCGGTCGCCGCTGGGCGCCCGACCGAGGACGTCACGCGCACCTTCTTCTTCGCCGGCGCCTTCGGCGCGAGACCGAGATCGCTCGCCGCCGCGTGCAGCTCAGCGTCAGTGATCACGCCGTGCTCACCTTCCCAGTCGGCGACCGCCGCGAGAAGCGCCTTCGAGGCTCGCCGGCGATGGACGGCGTCGCTCACGGCATTGGACACGAACGCCGAGAACGAGACCCCTTCGGCGCGAGCGAGCCGGTCCGCTTGCTCCCGGAGCTCGGCGTCCATCGAGATGGTCGGCTTGTCGACTGCCATGTCACCAGCCTAGGTAGTGGTACCACCAGGTACCACCAGAGCGGACCGACGGCTCCGGAACAGAAAGAGCCGGTGCTTGCGCACCGGCTCCGACCAGGACCTTCGATGGTGGCGGGGGCGGGATTTGAACCCGCGACCTTCGGGTTATGAGTTTGGCGCCTGCCTCGTTCTGTCATCTGCGCTCGTTGCGCCTCGTCGGCGTTCGTGCACGTCAGCCGGCCAATTCGTCCTCGGTGCTTCTGCTCTCGTCTGCCCTCGTAGGTGCGTGTCACTTCGTGGTCCGCTGACAAATCCGCTGACAGGGTCGCGACGCTTCAGCCTGGTGGTGTTCGCGCCTCTGTATAGAGGTGTCGTAGGCGACCGCCCTGAGGGGCACTCATCCCAGCGGCGGATGGACTTTTCCGCCGCTCTCGTCCTCGGACGAGCTCGGCACCGCGTCGCCCTCGCCGCGCCCGGCCAAACCACGCATCAACCTCCGTCGGCGTCCGCCGATCGTGCATCAAGGCTCTTGAGCCAGTCGATCATGAGGTTCTGGCGGGTGCCCATGCCGCCGGCGGTATCGAGTGGCGTGCCGCGGGCGTAGTCGGGCTCCCAGTTCAGATCGGCACCGGCGGCCAGGAGCCGTTCGGCGGCGCGGCGTTGGCCGGCGCTGCAGGCATGCCAGAACGCCTGGGACACATCCTCGCTCGTTGGGCTAGCGGTCTCGAGCAGCTCGTCGAGCCGGTCGAGGAGGCCGAGAGCCGCTGCGTGCCACAGCTTGTCGACCCGCGCCCCGCGGGCGACCAGGAGCCGGGCGACTTCCCAGCAGGCATACCCGATGGCGTTGTCGAGGGGCGTGCCGATCGACCCGTCGGAGGTTTCGAGGTCGGCGCCGCCGTCGACAAGCACGACGGCGACGTCGACGTCATCACTGCTGGCCGCCCAGTGCAACGGCGTCTCCGAACCGGGCACGGGATCGCGGGCGTTCGGGTCGGCGCCGGCGGCCAGAAGCAGTCTCGCGATCTGCGGGGCGTTGGGGAAGTAGCCGGGCCAGTCGGTGACCACGTGCAGCGCAGTACGCGTCTTGAACGGGCCCCCGAGAGGCTCGACGGCGATGCCGGGTTGGTTGGCGAGGATTCGCTGGACGCCGTCGACATCGCCGGCGTGGATGGCGACGACCAGATCGGCAGCGAGGTCAGCTTCGGGCACGGCCACGGGCTCGGCTTGCTCTAGGTGTCTCGCGGGCCACTGCTGCGCCAGGCGCCCGGCGCTGAGGGACCTCCCGGTTGAGCGTCATGCCGCGATGTTGCTCGGCGGCCTGCAGCACCGAGTCGACGACGCCGGCAACGTTGCGGTCGAGGTCACGCCGAGCTGTCCGGCGCGAGCCAGCCCACGCCGTCCCGGCAGAGGCGACGTCGTCGCGCGACCGCAGCGCGACGGTCGGCTTGCCTTGGCCGCAGTAGGCGCACCTCACCGACCTTGCACCTGGTCGCTCGCAGCGATCTCGTCGCAGAGATCAAGGCACAGGTTGCAGATCGCGACGCGCTCGTACTTGCGACTGTCGGGAAGTGCGTCTGGCTGCAGCGCTGGTTCGACGATGACCTTCGTTTGAGAGCCGGGCTTGCCGCAGAAGCCGCACCGACTGCGGGCGCCTGCATGGATCAGGTCTGCGGACGGTCGGGCTGCCCTTGCGACGTTGCGAGCGCTGGCGACGCAGCGGTCGCAGATGTAGATGCCTGGGCCGGAGATGAGTCGTTTGACTTTGGGTTGCGGCGAGCCGCAGAACGAGCAGGCCAGATGCTCGGGTTGGGCGTGGCGGCGTCGCCACCGGCGTCCACCGCCGCGGGCGTTGACGATCTGTTGTACGCGTTGGTGACTCACGTCGAGCGCTTCGGCGATCTCGCGCATCGTCGCTCCCGCGAGCTGGAGCCGACGGATGGCGTCGTGGTACTCGTCCTTGGCGGTCTGTGCTGCATCGGCGGCGGTGTCCGCGCGCGTGCCGGCATCCCGGGCCGCCGACAGCAGCTCCTCGTCGAGCATGTTGTCTATGTTACATAGACAAGTCTTGACTTAGCTGGCGAGGCGATGCCGGAGCGCGGCGGGATCGACGCCGGCCTGGATCAGCAGGCGGTTCGACATGGCGTCTTCGACGTCGATCATGCCGAGCAAGAGACTGGCCGGATCGATGTCGCGGTCGGAGTTGTCGGTATGGCGGAGGGCGAACTCGAACGCCTGCTTCGCGCGTGGGGCCATTCCCATGGAGCCGGCGAGCAGCGAGGTGCAACGCCGGGTCGGGCGGCGCCAGGGCTGCCACGGCTGACGCACGTGGCCGCGGCCGAGACGGTCAACGGCGTCGTCGCCGAAGGTTCGTCGCACGGCGGCGCGCACCTCGTCGAGGTCGACGCCCACCGTTCGCAGGAGGTCGGCGTCTCGGTGGGCGGGAGCGCCGATCTCACCGACCAAGCGTTCGCGCAGGTCGTCCGCACCGGGCAGGAGCTCACTGACGGCTGCGGGTAGCAGGTCGCGGTGCCGGCTGAACGCCACCAGCAGATGCTCGGTGCCGAGATAGTTGTGTCCGAGCTGGCGGGCTTCGCCGAAGGCGGCGTCGACGATCGTCATCGTGTCCTCGTCACAATGTCCGAACACGACTACCTCCTCCGACCGCGGCGGACGTGATGCTTCTTGTGAACCGATTGGCGGGTGATGCCGAGTCCGTCGGCGATCGCTTGCCACGACCAGCCGAGTCCGCGGGCGTTGTCGACGTGGAGCTCCTCGAGCTCCTCGACGAGATCGCGTAGGGCCGCCACCGCGGCGAGACCGACGCTCGGGTCTCGGCTGTCGACCGCGTCGTTGAGCTTGGCCAGCTCTCGCACGTTGTCAGCCTAGGCTGACGTCCGCCGGGTGTCAACCAAGGCTGACACCTTCTAGTGCTCGCCGATGAGGTGGCAGACGCGGCTGGCGTCGCAGTCGGCCGGATCGAGGCGCTCGGCCCGCGCCACGAGCCGGCCGAGCTCGGCCTTGAGTGCTCGAAGCTCGCGGATCGTGCGGTCGATCTCCGCGGTGCGGCTGCGTAGGAGGTCAAGGACGTGGCCGCACGGTGTCTCGCCCTCGTCCCGGAGGGCGACGACGCTTCGTATCTCGCCGAGCGACAGGCCGAGTGCCTGGGCCGACCGGATGAACGCGAGCCGATCGAGAGTCGATTCGTCGTAGTCGCGGTAGCCGGAGGTTGACCGGTCGGGCGGGTCGAGCAGCGCGATGTCCTCGTAGTAGCGCAGCGTCTTCGCCGACACGCCCGAGCGTCGGGCGACCTCACTGATCAGCATGCTTGACCTTCCAGTGCACTGGAATGTCTACGGTAGTGCCGTGCGGATCGACATCCTCGTGCTGCCCGACTGCCCGCATCGGGCAACGACCAGCGCACGCGTCCGAGCGGCGCTGAAGCGCGCCGGCATCGACGCCTCGGTCCACGAGATCGAGGTCGCCACTGCGCTGGACGCCGCTTTCCAGCACAGTGGGATCCGAAGCTTGGAATTCACGTGACTTGAAGTCGCGGC
>JADMIO011609053.1_pt1 | contig 39329 bp, 37 predicted proteins | sample 8958161 | NCBI WGS metagenome assembly JADMIO01 (sample SAMN16585339, study PRJNA669376) | soil metagenome | isolation source: Crop rotation soil | place: USA: Cullars Rotation, Alabama | collected 2011 | reverse complement strand
CGCAAAGAACGACGACCGCCGGAATTCAAGGACTAGCCGCTAAGGAGCCCTGCTTTGGACCTGGACATCCGCCGGGCGTCCGAACGTCTCGCCGACGAGCTCCGCCGGATCATCAACCGGCTGGCGGTCGTCCGGCCCTCGGCCGAGGAGCTCGATCGCGCTGCCGACGTCGCGACGTCGTTCGCCGACCGGCTCGACGAGTTGCGGTTGCAGCGGCGTTCCTGGGAGGTGAGTGAAGCCGGACTGCAACCGCGGGACTTCATCGCCTACAGCCCGATCAGCGGTCGGAGCAACCCGATGGCGCCGCCGGTGCAGTTGCACGTCGTACCTGGCGCGGATGACGCGGCGGGCAAGCACCGCATCGAGGGTGAGGTGACGTTCGGGGCGGCGTACGAAGGTCCGCCTGGACACGTGCACGGTGGCCTGCTGGCCGCGATGTTCGACGAACTGCTCGGTTTCGCTCAGCTCAGCCCCGGCTTCACGGCCCGGCTCACCATCAACTACCGCAAGCCGACGCCGCTGGAAACGCCGCTCCGGCTCGCCGCGTGGGTCGAGCACATCGACGGGCGCAAGCGGACCGTGCTCGGCGAGTGTCACGCCGGGGACGTGTTGGTGGCCGAGGCGGAGGGTCTGTTCATCGCACCGCGCAACGACGACAACTATCTCGCTCGTTTGGCGCAGCGCGGGTGAGTGAGCCCGCGCCGCGGTTGGCAGGCAAGGCCGCACTCATCACTGGTGCAGCATCCGGTATCGGCCGCGCGGTGACGCTTCGGCTGGCGCGCGAGGGCGCACAGGTCCTGGCAGTCGACATAGACGCAGCCGGTCTCCAGGCGACCAAGGAGTCGGCCGACGGTGCCGTCGTCGATGCGGTCTGCGACGTGACAGTGGTCGACGACTGCCGCGCGGCGGTCGATGCAGCGGTGCTGGAGTTCGGCCGACTCGACATCCTCGGCAACGTTGCCGGCATCGCGCGGGGCGAGCACTTCGGCGGGGTGACCGAGGCGGCGTACCGGCAGATGATGGCGGTGAACGTCGATGGCTACTTCTTCATGGCACAGGCCGCGCTGCCGCATCTGAATCACGAAGGTGGCGTGCTCGTCAACATCGCCTCGAATGCCGGGCTACTAGGACAGGCCTACACGGTCGTCTACTGCATGACCAAAGGCGCCGTCGTGCAGCTCACCAAGGCGCTGGCGATGGAGTTCTTGAAGGCGCCACTGCGCGTGGTCGCGATCGCTCCGGGCGGTGTCGAGACCGGGCTCGTTCACGGCTACCAGATCCCGGCCGACGTCGACTGGGACCTGGTCGGGCGGTACATGGGAGCGCGCGGGCTGGCGCAGCCCGACGACATCGCGAACCTGTTCGCGTTCCTCGCGAGCGACGAGGCGCGCAACATCCACGGCACCGTGGTGTCGAGCGACGGCGGCATGACCGCCGGCTGACGATCCCGGCAACACGTTCGGGCTAATCTGCTGCGCCATGCCGCTGTTCTCGTTCGAAGGCAAAGCGCCGACCATCCACCCCGATGCCTGGATCGCGCCCACCGCGACGATCCTCGGCGACGTGACGATCGAGGCGGGCGCTTCCGTCTGGTACGGCGCGGTCGTCCGCGGCGACTTCGCACCGATCGTCATCCGCGCGGGGGCCAACATCCAGGACGGCGCGATCCTGCACGCGGCCGAGCCGCTCGAGATCGGCGCGGGCGCGACCATCGCACACTGCGTCGTCATGCACGGCGCGTCAGTCGGCACTGAAGCGCTGGTCGGCAACAACGCGACCGTGCAGGACGGGGCACGGATCGGTGACCGCGCGATGGTGGCCGCCGGGGCCCTGGTGCCACCGAACACAGCAGTGGAGTCCGGCACGCTGTTCCGCGGCACGGCGGGACAAGCTGCCGGGCCACTGTCGCCCGGCGCGCAGTTCTGGATCGACACCAACCCGGCGGCCTACCAGGATCTCGCCCGGCGGCACGCAAGTGGAGTCACGCTCGTCGAGTAGTTGGCCCGGTCCGGCCCGATGAACAGGTCGGGCAGCGGTCAGGCGAGGTCGACGTAGACGTCGAAGCCGTCGACCTCGATGAACCCAAGCCGCGCATAGATGCGGGCCGCCTCGGCGGTGTCCGGGTGCAGGTGCGCAAGCTCGGCGCCGGCGTCCAGACCGTGCTCGACGAGGTAGGACGAGACTGCGGCGCCGATGCCCCGACGCCGAAACCCAGGGAGCACGCCGATGCCCGCGACGTAGAGCGCCGGTCCGGCATCGCCGTCGCTGCGCACGCTGTTGCCGCACGCGACGACCTGACCGTCCACCTCGGCGACACAGACCGTGACACCGGGCTGGTCGAGCATCGGCTCGACCCAGGGTCGCTCCACCTCGGGTGACTCCTCGAACGCGACCGTGTCGACGGCGAGCACCGCGTCGACGTCGCCAGGGCCTGCGGCGCGCAGTGTCACTGGCGAGTCCGCGGGTGCCGGGCTGAAGTCGCCGGCCGACAGGCCCATGAGCCGCTTGGCGAACAGGTGGCGCCCATGCGGCCACGGAAGTTCGCGCGGCACCCGGACGCCCCACGGCACCGGCACGCCGGCGGGACCGAGGTGGGCGGCGTACCAGACGCGGACGGCCTCGATGTCGACGCTCGCCGGATCGCTGACGTCACCGTTGTTCCACTGGGCGTGCGGCAGCCCGGACGCCATCAGCCGGATGCCGGGAAGGCGCGCGGCGTCACCCCCGGACGTGCGGCGCAGCACGCCGTGCCTCTCCCAGGCGTCGGCATGCGCGGCGCGCACGCGCTCGACATCCATCCGGCGAGTGTTGCAGCCGCTAACGGGCGTTGAGAACGAGGATCGCGCCACTGTAGAGCGCGACCCACACGCGGTTGCCTCTGCGGTTGTAGGTGATGCCGATGGGACGGTCTCCGGTCGGGACGGCCTGAAGCACAGCGAAGTCCTTGCTGCGCAGAACGCTGACGGTGTTGGAGAAGTAGTTGACGACGTACAAGGTCCGGCCGTCAGGTGCGATCGCCATGCTGCGCGGGTCTCGTCCCGTGAAGACGCGACGGATGGCGTGACCGGTGCGCCGGTCGATCTTGAGGACAGCGCCATCGCCGTTGAGCGTCGCGTAGAGGAAGCGACCTCGGGGGTCGAGCACGAGGTGCCGCGGCCCGCTACCGACTGACCAGGAGTGCCTGATGCGGAAGGTCCGGAGGTCCAGTACTTCGACGGAAGACCCGCCCATGACGGCGACGTACGCCCGGTGTGAGTCGCGGCTGACCGCGATGCCGCGCGGGTAAGGACCGACGGGCACCTGCGCGACCGTCCGGCCGGTCGCCAGCCGGATCACGGTCACTGTGTAGGAGCACCAGTTGCTGACGATGAGGTACTTGTCGTCCGGGGTGACCGCGAGGAACTTCGGGACCATGCCCACGCGGTAGACCGCGTTGATGCGCAACGAGGTCGTGCTGATGCGGTAAACGTAACTCCGCGACACACCGGCGCTGGCAGCCGACTGTGGAGTGCAGACGTCACTGCCCTCCCGCCCGAACCCGGCGCCGTACATCGAGTAGTTGGAGACGTAGACGAAGCGGTTGTCCGGGCTGAATGCAGCTTCCACAGGCGCTCCATGTGAGACGCCCGGATGCCCCCTGACCCCGAACTTCGACAGCCGCACCGTGTCGGGAATCGTCTTCACCAGTCGACCGCGTGCGTCGTAGACCGTCACGGTGTGCCGGTACATCATGTTCTGCGCGAAGACGCGGCCTCTCGTCGATGACGACGCGACGACCGATTTGGGTGAGATGGCGCCGAAGATCTCGCGAAAGAAGGTCAGCCGGCGCTGATCGGACGGCGGCTGTAGATGCGGGACCAGGCCGCGGTGCGCATTGGACGGATGCGCGCGGCCCGGTGCCGGCGACGCGGCGATCGCGGCGGTCGCGGCGGACGGCACGGACGTCGGCGCCGAGCGCGCCACCGGTCGGGGCGCGGCTACACAGGCCGCGGTCACCGCGACGAGCAGGACGCAGCCACCGGCCCGGCGGGCGGTCATCGTGGATCCGCTGCCACCAGTCGTTCATAACACCCGGCCGCTCGTCAGGTGCGCGAATGACCCAGGCCATTTCCAAAGGATCTCTTGACTTCCTAATGGCATTAGGACATTCTCCTGCCATGCCTACCGAGACCCTCCCGCTCGACCGCCGGCAGCGTCGCCGGCTGGAGACCATCGAAGAGGTCCTCGATGTGGCACTCGACGTGATGGGTGAGCAGGGCGTCGCCGGCCTCTCGCTCGGCGAGGTAGCCCGCCGGATGGGCATCCGCCCGCCGTCGCTCTACGTCTACTTCCCGAGCAAGCACGCGATGTACGACGCACTCTTCCAGCGCGGCGCTACTGCGATCCGCGACGTCGTCACCGGCACCGTGCGCGTCGACGCCGAGCGCGACCTCGAAGCGAACCTGCTCGGGTCCGCCGAGGTCATCGTGCGGTGGGCGGTCGAGCATCCGATCTATACGCAGCTGCTGTTCTGGCGTCCGGTGCCGGGCTTTGAACCCTCGCCAGAGGCCTACGCGCCGGCCATCGAGTTCAGCGACTTCTCGATCGGACAGTTTCGCGAGCTTCAGGATCTCGGGCTCCTGCGCACCGACGTACCGGCCGAGGAGATCTTCCGCGACTCGACCATCGTCATCTCCGGCGTGATCAGCCAACAACTCTCCAATGCTCCGCACGAGACGTTCGAGTCCGGCGCCTTCACGCGGGCGCTGCCCAATGTCATCGCCATGTTCGCCAACTACTACGGCGCACCCACCCAGCCAACCAACCGCCCCAGGACCCAGAAGGAGCGCAGCCGTGAACGCACGCGTTGAACAGATCGCTGACCGCATCTACCGAATCTCGACCTGCGTCCCGGAGCTCGCCCCCGGCGGCTTCACGTTCAACCAGTTCCTCGTCGACGCCGAAGAGCCATTGCTCTACCACACGGGAATGAAGGGTCTGTTCCCCGTCGTCCGCGACGCGATCGAGCAGGTCATGCCCGTGGAGCGGCTGCGCTGGATCGCGTTCTCCCACGTCGAGGCCGACGAGTGCGGGTCCGTCAACGAGTTCCTCGAAGCGGCGCCGCATGCGCAGGTCGCCCATGGCGCGCTCGGCTGCATGCTGTCGCTCAACGACCAGCTGATCCGGCCGCCGCACCCGCTCGCCGACGGTGACGTCCTCGACATCGGTGGCGCGTCTTTCTCGCGCCGGCTCCTCGAGGTGGCAACTCCGCACGTACCGCACAACTGGGAGTCGCACCTGCTCTACGAGCAGGAGTCCGGGACGCTGTTCGTCGGCGACCTGGCCACGCAGCTCGGTGACGGTCCCGCGGTGACGCACGACGACATCCTCGAGGCCGCTGTCGTCGCCGAGGAGACGTTCCACCAGACCTCGCTCGGGGCCGCCGTACCCGCGACGTATCGCCGGCTGGCCGAGCTCGCGCCGAAGCGGCTCGCCATCATGCACGGCTCGTCCTACGTTGGCGACTGCACCACGATGTTGCGCGCGCTTGCCGACGTCTACGAGGAGCGCTTCGGTTGCGTCGACGGCGCTGTGTGCGCCCAGCCACTGCCCGGGCACGATGACCTGGTCCGGGCGTGACGACCATGACCACCACGATTGAGGTAACGACGATAAGTACGCCGCGCCGACCCGCATTGGACCGGGCGACTGCCATGCGCCTTGCGCGCACCGAGTACGGCCGGTTGATCGACCAGTTGCGTGGGCTCGACAGCAGTGGCTGGCAGGCGCCAACAGCCTGCCCGGGCTGGGACGTGCACGCGGTCGCGGGGCACCTGCTCGGGATGCAGAAGATGGCGGCCTCGCCGCTCGAAGCACGTCGGCAGGTCCGAGCTGCGGAGAAGGCCGGAGGGTTGTTCATCGACCAGCTGACCGACCTGCAGGTGCGCGAGCACAAGCAGCTGAGTGACGACGAGGTGCTGGCGGGCCTGGTCAAGATGTCGCCGAAGGCGGCGCGGGGCCGCAAGATGACTCCGGGTTTCCTACGGCGGCGACCGATGCCGCAGGAGCAGCCCGTCGCGGAGCCCGATGGCCCCACCGAGTCGTGGACCATGGGCTACCTGCTCGACGTCATCCTCACGCGAGACCCCTGGATGCATCGCAGCGACATCGCGCTGGCGACGGGTCAGCCGATGAAGCTGACGAACGATCACGACGGCGTACTCGTGGCCGACGTCGTCGCGGAGTGGGCGCAGCGCCACGGGCAACCGTGCACCCTGACGCTCACCGGTCCGGCCGGCGGCACCTGGACGTTCGGCACCGGCGGTCCCGTGATCGAGTTGGACGCGGTCGAGTTCTGCCGGGTGCTGTCCGGCCGCGGCAACGGCGAAGGCCTGCTCGCCACCCGCGTCCCGTTCTAGGCGTGCGACAGTCGGTTACGTTGTGACGCCTGCTGGTCTTGCAGCGGCGTGTCGACCGGCAGGCGCGACAATCCAACTCGCGAAAAGTGGTTGCAAGGTCAGCGGCGCGACCGCACCATCACCGCTTGTGTCTCGCTTCTTTCACGTGACCTCGGCGCTCAACCGCGAGTCGATCACCCGCTACGGGCTCGACTGGTCGCGCATGGGCGTCGCTCGGGGCATCGCAGGCAGCCGGACGCCCGAGCAGGAGGGCTGCTTCCTCGCGCGCGATGAGGGCGAGGCAGATTTCTTTGTCCAGATGGGCGACAGCGGCGTCGGCGTCGATGTCTGGGCCGTCGATGACATCGACGAAAGCGCTCTCGTCGAGTCACCTGAGGGCTTCCTCTACTTGCCGGCAGTCATCCCGCCCGCGCAGCTCACCCTGGTTGAACAAATGTCGCGCCGGAGCCGAGGGAGTACGCGGAGTCGCGGCCGGCTGAGTCGTCACCGGTCACCGTAAAGGTCACCGTGACACGGGTGCTGTCGAACAGACGCGGGCGTCGTTCTCCCTGAACTTCGGCCCCGCGAGACCCGGGCGTCGTGAACAAAAACGTGACGATTGTTGCGTCAGGCGAAGTTGGCCAGGCTCAAGCTTGGTCTCACAGCCAACGGTTGTGTTCCCGATGCCCGGCCGAAGCTCGGGCCAGGGTCAGCTAGCGGCTTGCTGGCGGTAGCGCGTCGTCGAGACGACGGGATCGGTGTCGATCTTCGGGATCACGTGCTCGCCCAGCAGCCGGATCGTCTCGAGCGTCTCCTCGATCGGCGCGGGCCCGATGCCGAACACCAGCTGGTCGACGCCGGTCTCCTCCCACCGCCGGCACTGCTTCAGCGCGTCGTCCGGGTCGCCCATGACGATGCCGCCGAACTCCGCGGCGACCTCCGCCATCGCCAAGTCCGGCTCGGGCAACGTCTCCGGCCACTTCGGCATCCACTCCGGCGCCGGGAAGGTGTCGTGGTACCGGTACACGTTCGACACCAGGTAGTTCGGCTTGGCGTTCACGTACGACTCGTACGCCTTCTGCCGATCCTCGGCGACGTACGCCGCGATGCACGACATGATGTTGTCGTTGACGAACGTCCCTACCGGCTCGGCGTTCGCGATCCCGTCCTTGTAGGACTTGCGCAGCTTCTCGACCTTGTCCCAGCGGTCCAACGAGAAGCCGAGCACGCCGAGGCCCATCCGGCCGGCCATCTCGTACGACGGCGGGTTCCCCGCGGCGTACCACATCGCGGGGTGCGCCGGTCCGAATGGCTTCGGCAGGATCTTGCGCGGCGGCAGTGACCAGTATTTGCCTTGATAGCCCTCGTAGGTGTCCTGGGTGAACATCTTCGGGAACTCCCGGATGACGTCTTCCCAGATCTCCTTCGTTGCGTTGGTGTCCGTGATCCCGAGGTGCTGCAAGAAGCCGAGGATCTCGTGCGACCCCGCTCCGCGACCGGTGCCGAACTCGATCCGACCTTCCGAGACATGATCGAGATACGTGATGCGCTCGGCAAGCTTCGCCGGATGGTTCACCGCCGGGAGCGGGTTGAAGATGCCCCCGCCGATGTGAATCCGCTCGGTCTTGGCCGCGAGATAGCCGGCGACGACGTCGTTCGCGGACAGGTGTGAGTACTCGTCGAGGAAGTGGTGCTCGGTGATCCAGACGAACTTGAAGCCCGCCCTGTCCGCGGCGATGACGGCCTCGAGGTCCTCGAAGATCGCGTGGTGCTCGGCGTCCGGGTCGTGCTCGCGCCGATGGTTGGGCACGTAGTTCTGGATGAACAGTCCGAACTCCATCAGCTCTCCTCAGACCTCTGCCTAGTCCTGGGCTAGTTTCGTTAGGGATCGTAACGTATTAGCCGGCCGTCTGGCTAGGCGCTGCGTCGACCCGGTTGGGCCGCCAACAGGTCGCCAGAAGCAGCGCCGCGCCGCCACCACCCGCCACCGCCGTGATCAGGAACCCGCGGACGCCACCGAGCCAGTGCGCGAGCCGATGCGAGTGGTCGACGATCACGTGGTCGATCGACCACTGGCCGGCACCCAGCGCGCCCAACGCCAGCGACGCGAGCGCGATGAACAGCACGTACTCGTAGCCCTCTCCGGGCCGGAAGATGAAGTAACCGTTCTTGAGGTGGTTGGCGATCAGCGCGACGAGCATCACGCCGAGCACGCCGGCCGCGGCCAGCGGCGTCGCCAGCCCGAGGACCAGCAGCGGCACCACGCCCAACTCGGTCAGCGTCGCGAACAACGCGTGCACCCGACCCGGCCGGATGCCGATCGACTCGAACCAGCGCGCGGTACCCGGCAGCTTGCCGCCGCCGAACGCGTGGTTGTAACCGTGCGCCAGCATCGTGATCGCCAGGTCGATCCGCAGGATCAACGCCGCGATGTTGACCGCTTTCATACAGGCTCCTCCAGTGCTTTCGTCACTGCCGACGACGCGTCGCGCAGCCGCTGCACCGTCCAGGGCAAGTCGTCGCCGAACGCGCGCTTGCCCGGCACGGTGACCGAGAGAACGAGTACGACGGTCCCGCCCGGGCCGAACACCGGCGTCGACACCGTGCGCACGTCGTCGCCGGCCGCCGATGGTGCCTCGTAGTCGGCCGGCAGCAAACTGATCAGCCGGTGCATCTGCCGGTTGGTCTCGTTGCGCGGCCCGGCCGGCGGCTCCATCGTGAGCACCTCCGCAGCCTCGGTGTGCCAGCGATGGCCGCGTCCGACGGAGTACCCCGCGTCACGTACCTCGTCGAGGGTTCGCTCGACCGCCGCGCGCACGTCGGCGGACGCGTCGCGACCGAGCCGGGCCAGCCAGGCCGACCGGGCCGCCGGCGGGGCCCAGGCGACGAACGCGGTCCCCATCGGCGGCTCGAACGGAATCCGCTGCCCAACCGCGGTCGGCAACCGCTCGCTGCGCAACGTACCGGCGCGCGCGACCAGCACCATGTCCTCGCCGACGACTGCGCTCGCGACGCACTCGGCATCGAGTTCTTCCGCGAGCGACTCCATGTGTGGCCGAGCGAGATCTGCCGAGCGCATCTGCACCGACAGATCGCTCTCCCAGGCCGCGAGCGACAGCGACGAGAACCGTCCGTATCCACCCTGGAAGAAGACGAGCGGCAACGCCGGCGTACCGATGTCGAGCTCACGCACCCTGCCGATCACGATGAAGTGGTCGCCGGCCTCGTGAACGACCTCGGTGTCGCAGTCGATCCAGGCAAGTACGCCGTCCAGAATCGGCGCGCCCGACCCGGCCGGGTGCCATGCCAGCTCCGCGAACTTGTCACCGCCCCGAGCGGCGAACGCACGGCACACCGACTCCTGCTCGGCGCCAAGGATGTTGACGCAGAACGACCCGGTGTCGCGGAACCTCGGCCAGCTCGTCGACGACCGATCAGGCATGAACGCCACGAGCGGCGGGTCCAGGGAGACCGACGAGAACGACCCGACGGCCATGCCCGCCGGCTCACCGTCACCGTCCATGCCGGTGACCACCGCGACCCCGGTGGGGAAGTGGCCGAGCACGTGCCGGAACTTCAGCGGGTCGACGTCAGTCATGGGCTGACCGTGGATGAACGTAGCTGGAACTTCAGCACCTTGCCGGAGGCGTTGCGCGGCAGCACGCCGACGACCTCGACCGCACGCGGCACCTTGTAGTTGGCCATCCGCTCCCGTGCGAACGCGATCACGTCGTCCGGGTCGACCGTCGCGCCTGCGCGCGCGACGACGAACGCCTTGCCGACCTCACCCAGCCGCTCGTCCGCGACGCCGACGACGGCGGCTTCGGCAACCGCCGGATGCCCTGCGAGCACTTGCTCGATCTCGGCCGGATAGGCGTTGAAGCCGCCGACGACGTACATGTCCTTCAAGCGGTCGGTGATGCGGAGGTTGCCCGCAGCGTCGAGTACGCCGATGTCGCCGGTATGCAGCCATCCCTCGGCGTCGATCGTGTCCGCGGTCGCCACGGGGTCCTCGAAGTAGCCGCGCATCACGTTGTAGCCGCGCACCACGACCTCACCCGGCTCGCCGATCGGCACTGACACATTGTCCGGGCCGACCACGCGCACCTCGGTGTCGGGGATGGCGCGACCGCTCGTCGTCGCAATGGTCACCGCGTCGTCATCGCGCCGGCACATCGTGACGGTGCCGGTCGCCTCGGTGAGGCCGTACGCCGTCAGCACCGTCTCAAGCGACAACTCCGCACGCATGCGTTCCACGAGCTCGACCGGCACGACCGCCGCCCCCGTCACAGCCAGCCGTAGCGACGAGATGTCATGGGCGGCACGGTCCGGATGGTCGAGGATCGACTGGTAGAGCGTCGGCGGACCGGGCAGCACGGTGATGCGTTCACGGCCGATGAGATCAAGTGTTGTCGGCACGTCGAACACCGGCTGCGGCACGATCGTCGCCCCGCGCAGCAGGCAGGCGATGATTCCCGCCTTGTAGCCGAACGTGTGGAAGAACGGGTTGACGACGAGGTAGCGGTCTGCTGCACGCAGGCCGACTACGTCGCTCCACGTCGCGAACACACGCAGTGTCTGCTCGTGCGTCGTGACGACGCCCTTCGGCCGCCCGGTCGTACCCGACGTGAAGATGACATCGCCGACGTCGTCCGGGGACGCCGCGTCGAGGCGCTTCGTGACGTCCGCACTGTCGTCGTCGTACGACGACCAGATCCGCTCGTCGAGCAACACGGCCTCGCGGCCGTCAAGCATCGCCGGATAGTCGTTGCCGAGAAACGGCGGTGACACGAAGGTGAACCTTGCGCCGCTCTTGTCGAGGATGTAGGCGGCCTCGTCGGCCTTGAATCGTGTGTTGAGCGGGACGATCGACGCGCCTGCGGTGAGTGCGCCGAGCGCGGCCGCGATCCACTCGAGCCGGTTGGGCCCCCACACCGCGACACGGTCGCCGGGTTCGACCCCGCGGTCGAGACAGCCGGCGGCGACCCGCCTCGTCAGCGATGCCAGCTCGGCGAAGCTGACCCGGCGTTCTCCGCTGTCCGCGGCGGCATCGACGACGGCCTCGGCGTCGCCGAACTCCCGGCCGGCCCACTGCGCGAGCTCCGGGATCGTCCGCGCGAGGTCGCTCACGAAATCGCCCCGGACTGTCGCAGCCGGGCGATCTCGGTGTCGTCGTAGTCGCACACCGCTCGTAGCACCTCGTAGGTGTGCTCACCCGGAGTCGGCGCCTTCTCCGGCTCCCGCAAGCTCTCTCCGACGAACCGGACCGGGAACGGGAGCTGCTCGGCGCCGAGCTTCGCGGCGGGGATCCAGTCGAGCCGATCCTGGAACTGCGGGTCGGCCGGCAGCGTCTTGGGAGTGTTGACCGGGGCGATCGGGGTGTTGACCCGGCCGCCGAACTCGATCCACTCCGCCGACGGGCGTCCCGCGAAGATGGTGCGCAGCTCCGCCTGCAGCTCACGGTTGCCGCGGGCGTGGTCGGCGTACTCGTTGCCCGGCCACCGGTCGAACAGGTCCATGCGGTCGACGCCCGCGCAGAAGTTCTTCCAGAACACGCGCTCGCTCGCCATGAACAGCACGTGCCCGTCACTCGTCGCGTAGATCTGGTAGCGGACGCCTTCGCGCATCCCCGCGGTGCCGGGAGCCCGCCGGACGAAGTCGTCCGAGGCGTTGCCGGTGACCTCGGACTCGGGCCGCTCGTAGGCGCGCCAGGTCTCGCTGCGGTACCAGTCGAACGCCGCGGCACAGTCGGACTGTGCCAGCTCGAGATCGCTGCCCTCGCCGGTCTCCCGGGCGCGCAGGACGGCGGCGAGGATGGCGAGCGCGCCGTACAAGGGGGCGGCGTAGATGCCGATCGACACGTGCTCAGGGATGTAGGTGAACCCTTCCTCGTCCACCTGCGGCGTCACGATCCCGGCCCAGGTGTCGTAGGCGATGCCATGGCTCGGGAAGTCGCGATAGGGCCCGGTCGCCCCATAGCCGGAGATGCTCGCGAAGACCAGCCGGGGGTTGGTCGCGCGCAACTGCGTCGGTCCGATGCCGAGCCGCTCTAGCGCGCCCGGTCGCATCGCCTCGACGACGACGTCGGCGCAACGGGTCAGGTCGCGGAAGACCTGCTTGCCGTCCGGATTGCGAAGGTCGATCGTCACGCTGCGCTTGCCGCGGTTGACGTGCAGGTGCATCAGCGAGACACCCTCGACGATCGGCCAGGTCATGGCCCGGATGTAGTCGCCGGCGGGTGGCTCGACCTTGATGACCTCGGCGCCGAGGTCCACCAGTGCGCTCGTGATGGCGGCCGGCCCGAGCATCGAGACCTCGACGACGCACAGGCCGGACAGTGGCGCTCCCACGGTCACCCGCGAAATCTAACAGGGCGTCAGAAAACCCCGACGACGCGCCGGAACGACGCGTCACCTGTCCACGGCATGTGGATGCGGTCGTGGAAAACCGGTGGGCCCGACCGCGCAAACCGGGGATAACACCACACCCGCTGTGGACATGCTGTGCACGACCGAAAAAGTTCAAAATTGTTTTGCCAAACCGCTTGCGGGCGACCGCTGCAGGGCTTACAAATCTCTCTGTCGCCGGAGACGGAGACCGGGTCGAGGGAAACCTTGGCCACGTAGGAGGAGCCGGGCGACCGGCATCTCAGACGGGTTTTCGGGACTGGCGACCGGTAGCGCTACGCAAGGCTTGGTGAGCGATCGCCGGGTCGGTGCAGCGAGACCGTACGAGGCCCCGCCAACTCATACTTGGCGGGGCCTCGTCCATTCTGCCCGATGCCTTGATCCCCAACCGGCAGCGACACGGCTTCGGGACGGTGCCGCGATCCGCGGCACCTAACCGGGAACGCGGTGCGTCGCGCCGCCATCGAGCAGGTCGGCGGCGACCCGCGCGCGGTGGAAGTGCTCGTCACCCCACAGCGACGCGAGCGACCAGGTCCGTTTCATCCAGATGTGCAGGTCGTGCTCGTAGGTGTAGCCGATGCCCGCATGCACCTGCAACGCGGTGCGTGCCGCGCGAAGCGATGCACGGGTGCCGGCCAGCTTGGCGTGTGAGGCGTCACGCGCCCGGGATGCGGTGTCATGCGCGACCGACCATGCTGCACGATGCACGACGGGCAGCGCGAACGCGAGGTCGACGTAGGCGTCGGCGAGCTGGTGCTTCACCGCCTGGAACGCACCGATCGGCTTGCCGAACTGCTCGCGCTGACCGGCGTAGCGCACTGCCATCTCGAGCATCGCCTGCCCGAGACCGACCTGTTGCGCGGCGACAGCGACGACGCCGGTGTCGAAGGCGAGATCCGGCGCGAGCGAGTCTGCGTCGGCGACTCGGTCCCCGGTTGCCGCATCCGCGTGCACATGCGACAGCCGGATGCCCTTGTCGAGTGCCGGCACCGACGTCACCGAGACCGCGCTCGGACTGACCGCGACGACGCCGTCGGCGTCCCGGACCAATAGCAGGTCGGCTTGGTCCGCAGCCGTGACGAGCGCGCGCGGGTGCAGCGCCACCGCGACGACGGCATCGCCGTTCGCGATGCGCGGCAACCATTCCGATGCGACCGGGCCACCCGCCGCTGACAACAGGGCGGCGCCGGTCAGTGTCTCGACGAGCGGCTCGGGAAGTGCCGCCCGACCGGTTTCGACAATGACGGCGACCGCTGCGGTCTGGTCCATGCCGGCGCCGCCGTACTCCGGGTCGATGCTCAAGCCCGTCAGGCCGACCTCGGCGAGGCGCTTCCACAGTCCCGGGACGCGGCCGTCGGGTGCCTCCCACGCCGTGCGCAGCGCCGAGGAGTCAGCGGCGTCCGCGAGCATCTCGCGCACGGCGGCCGCGAACTCGAGCGCTTCGGGCGCCGGGTCCAGTCGCATCGTGCCCGGTCTCATTGGCGCGGCTCCGTCCTCATCCGCGGGGCAACCCGAGGACGCGTTCGGCAATGAGGTTGCGCTGCACCTCGTTTGTGCCGGCGTAGATGGGCCCGGCCAGCGAGAACAGGAACCCGTCGAGCCATCGCGCATCAGCGCCGTCGGTCACGAACGCCTCCGGCCCGAGCAGCGCCAGCGCGGTCTCGTGGATGCGGACGTCGAGCTGCGACCAGAACAGCTTGTTGGCGCTCGACTCCGCTCCGATCGGTTGACCGTCGAGGGCCCGAAGCGCGGTCGTCTGCACGTAGAGCCGGTAGGCGTCCGCGTCGAGCCACGCGTCGACGACGTCGTCGACGACGGTCGAGGGTGCCCCCGGGGTACGACGGCACAGCTCGAGCAACCGGTCGGCCGACGCCATGAACCGGCCGGGCGACCGCAGCGTCAGGCCGCGCTCGGACGTGGTCGTCGACATCGCGACCTTCCAGCCCTGGCCGACCTCACCGAGCAGTTGACTGTCCGGGACGAAGACGTCGTCGAAGAAGACCTCGGCGAAGCCGGCCTCGCCGTCGAGCTGGCGGATCGGCCGCACCGTGACGCCGTCGGCGTCCAACGGCAGCAAGAGGTAGCTCAGCCCGTGATGGCGGGTCGAGTCGGGATCGGTGCGGAACAGGCCGAACATCCAGTCGGCATAAGCCGCGCGGGTCGACCACGTCTTGTGCCCGTTGACCTTCCAACCCCCCTGGACTCTGTCCGCGCGGGAGCGAAGCGCCGCGAGGTCGCTGCCGGCTCCCGGCTCCGACCAGCCCTGTGCCCAGATCTCCTCGCCCCGCGCCATCGGCGGCATGAACCGGTCGAGCTGCTCCGGGGTCGCGAACTCCCACATCGCCGGCGCGAGCAGGAAGATGCCGTTCTGCCCCACCCGGACCGGTGCGGCAGCGCCCCAGTACTCCTCCTCGAAGACCAGCCAGTCGAGCAGGTCGGCGTCCCGGCCGCCGTACTTGGCCGGCCAGGTCACCACCGCAAGCCCCGCGTCGAACAGGCGGCGCTCCCACTCGCGGTGCGCGGCGAAGCCGTCGGCCGTGTCGAGGGAGGGGAGCGGGGTCGCGGGCACGTTGGCGGCGAGCCAGTCGTGCACCTCGGCGCGGAACGCCTCGCGCGCCGGATCGGCTGTGAGGTCCACCTGTGCTCCGCACGCTCGGGGCTTTCTGACGACCCGTCAGATTGCGGCTAATCTAGCCCCATGCCCGAGGCCTACATCGTCGAAGCCGTGCGCACACCCGTCGGGAAGAAGAACGGCGGCCTCGCGACCGCCCACCCGGCCGACCTGGGGGCGCACGTCCTGCGCGAGCTCGTCGACCGCGCCGGCATCGACCCGGCCGTCGTCGAGGACGTCGTGTTCGGCTGCCTCGACACGCTCGGCCCGCAGGCGGGCGACATCGCGCGGACCGCGTGGCTGGCGGCGGGCCTGCCCGAGGAGGTGCCGGGTACGACGATCGACCGGCAGTGCGGGTCGTCCCAGCAGGCGCTGCACTTCGCGGCCCAAGGCGTGATGAGCGGAACCCAGGACGTCGTCGTGGCGGGCGGGGTCCAGAACATGAGCCAGATCCCGATCGGGTCGGCGTTCCGGGCGGCGGCAGCCCTGCAAGCTGAAGGGGGCGGGCTCGAGCAAGCCGACCCGTTCAGCGGGTCGAAGGGGTGGGTCGCGCGCTACGGCAACCAGCCGGTGAGCCAGTTCCACGGTGCCGAGCTGATCTGCGAGAAGTGGGGGCTCACCCGCGACGATCTCGAGGCCTATGCACTCGAGTCCCATCGGCGCGCGATCCAGGCCATCGACCAGGGCCGGTTCGAGCGCGAGATCACTCCCTACGAGGGCGTCACGACCGACGAGGGCCCGCGCCGGGACACCACGCTGGCGAAGATGCAGTCGCTGAAGCCGCTCGCCGAGGGCGGCGTCATCACCGCCGCCGTGGCGTCACAGATCTCCGACGGTGCGGCGGCAATCCTCGTCATGTCCGAGCGTGCGCTGAAGGAGCACAACCTGACGCCTCGCGCGCGGGTGCATCACCTGTCGGTTCGCGGCGCCGACCCGATCTACATGCTGACCGCCCCGATCCCCGCGACCGCGCACGCCCTCGAGAGGACCGGCCTGTCGCTCGACGACATCGACCTTGTCGAGATCAACGAGGCATTCGCTCCCGTCGTACTCGCTTGGCAGCGCGAGACCGGCGCTGATCTGGAAAAGGTCAACGTCAACGGTGGCGCGATCGCGCTCGGCCACCCACTCGGCGCGACGGGCGCGCGGCTGATGATCACGCTGCTGCACGAGCTCGAGCGGACCGGCGGGCGCTACGGCCTCCAGACGATGTGCGAGGGCGGCGGCCAGGCCAACGCGACGATCATCGAGCGCCTGTCCTGATTCCGGGCGCCTCGTGACCTGACGAGGTTTCATACCCGGCTTTGCGGGCCATGATCCACGGACAGCGCACTAGCTCCCGATGGTGAGGAACGGCGGCCCCTCAGCCATGACGACGATGCCGGCCAAGTGGGTCTTCCGCGAGGCCGGCAACTTCGCCGCGATGTCGCTCGACACGGTACGCGCGGCGTTCCGCCGTCCGGTCCAGTGGCGCGAGTTCGTGCAGCAGCTGTGGTTCGTGGCGAGCGTGTCGATCCTGCCGACCTGCCTCGTCGCGATCCCCTTCGGCGCGATCATCGCGCTGCAGACGGGGGCGCTCATCCGGCAGCTCGGCGCGGTTTCGTTGAACGGCGGCGCGAGCGTGGTCGCGGTCGTTCGCGAGGCGAGCCCGATCGTGACCGCGCTGATCATCGCCGGGGCGGCCGGCTCGGCGATCTGTGCCGACCTCGGTGCCCGGAAGATCCGCGACGAGATCGACGCGATGGAGACGCTCGGGATCAGCCCGCTGCACCGCCTGGTGGTGCCCCGCGTCGGCGCGGTGATGGTGGTCGCGCTGCTTCTCAACGGCCTCGTCTCGGTCGTCGGCGTCGCCGGTGGCTACTTCTTCAGCGTCGTCGTGGAGCACGGCACGCCCGGTCCGTACTTCGGCAGCTTCACCGAGCTTGCGCAACTACCCGATCTGCTGCAGGCGGAGGTGAAGGCCGTCGTCTTCGGCTTCGTAGCAGCACTGGTCGCGTCGTACCAGGGACTGCGTGCGAAGGGCGGCCCGAAAGGCGTCGGTGACGCGGTGAACCAGTCGGTCGTCTTCACGTTCATGCTGCTGTTCGCCATCAACTTCGTCGCCACCGCGATCTACCAGCAGGTCATCCCGCAGAAGGTGCTGTGATCCGGTGACCGCAACCCCCAGCGAAGGCGACCAGGCGCGCGGTGGCGCCGTCGTTCCCCGACCGTTGCGTCCGGTGGTCGGCGCGTGGGAGAGCGTCAACGGTGCCGCCGACGACCTCGGTCGGCAAGCGGCGTTCCACGTCCGAACGCTGGGCTGGACCTACCGCGTTTTCCAGCACTACAAGAAAGAAGTCATCCGGCTGCTGTCCGAGGTGGCGTTCGGGACCGGTGCACTGGCCGTGATCGGCGGCACCGTCGTGATCGTCGTGTTCATGACGTTCTTCACGGGTCTCGAGGTCGGTCAGCAGGGCTACAACTCGCTCAACCAGCTCGGCGCAGCCGTCTACACGGGTTTCATCTCGGCTTACTTCAACACGCGCGAGATCGCACCGATCATCGCCGGTATCGCGCTGTCGGCAACCGTCGGCGCGGGCTTCACCGCGCAGCTTGGCGCGATGCGAGCGAGCGAGGAGATCGACGCACTCGAAGCGATCGGCGTGCCTTCGATCCCGTTCCTCGTGACGACTCGGCTCATCGCCGGGATGCTCGCCGTGATCCCGCTCTACGTACTCGGTCTGCTGTCGTCGTACCTGTCGACGCAACTCATCACGACGCGGCTCTACGGCCAGTCGCCCGGCACCTACCACCACTACTTCTTCCAGTTCCTGCCGACGCAGGACATCTACATATCGTTCGGCAAAGTGATGGCATTCTCAGTCGTCATCATCCTGGTGCACTGTTACTACGGGTACACCTCCAGCGGCGGCCCGGCCGGTGTCGGCGTCAGCGTCGGGCGAGCAGTGCGCCTCGTCATCACGACGATCGTCGCGATGGACCTGCTCCTCGACCTCGTGCTCTACGGCACGCAGGTCACGGTACGGATCGCGGGTTAGCGCGTGCGGCGGCATCCCTACAAGCTGTACGGCGTCACGCTCCTCGCGGTCGTCGCCGGACTCATCGCGCTGAGCATCCTCGCGTTCAACCAGACGTTCAGCAGCGCGACCTACGTCACCGTCCATCTCCAGCGAGCCGGGCTGCAATTGCTTCCCGGGTCCGACGTAAAGGTGCGCGGCATCATCGTCGGAAGCGTCCAGGACATCAGCTCCGACGGCACCGGCGCCGAGCTCCGGCTGCGGCTGCAGCCCTCGTGGGCGAAGCGGTTGCCGACGAACATCAGCATCCGGCTGCTCCCGAAGACGTTGTTCGGCGAGAAGTACGTCGACGTGATGTTGCCGGCGGCGCAGGCTTCGACGCACCTGCACGACGGCTCGGTCATCGCCGAGGACCAGACCAAGCCGACGCTCGAGATCGACCAGGCGCTGAACGACCTACTCCCCGTCCTTCGCACCGTCTCACCGGTCGAGCTCAACCAGACCCTGACCGCGCTGGCGACGGCGGTGTCCGGGCGCGGCGAGGAGCTGGGGCGGACGATCGAGCAGCTCGATCGGTACATCACCGCTTTCGACCCGCACCTGCCGCAGCTGCACCACGACCTCACGGCGTTGGCCTCGGTCAGCAAGACCTACACGTCGGTCGCGGATCCGTTGCTGCGCATCCTGCACAACCTCACCGTGACCGGCAACACGATCCGCGACGAGCGCGCGCGGCTGACGGCGTTCCTCGACGACGTCACCGGAGCGTCCGACGAGACGCGCGACCTGCTCGCCCGCAACGGCAACGAGATCGTCAGCCTGAACAGGCTGACCAAGCCGATGCTGCGCGTGCTCGCGCGTTACTCGCCCGAGTTCCCATGCTTCATCAAGGGCTACGCCAAGCTCGTGCCGCGCATCCACAACGCGGTGCCGAAGACGCCCGGCCTCAACCACGCCGCGCACGTCGTCGTCGAGTTCGTGCCGTCGTTCCCGACGTACCAGTACCCGATCGATCTCCCGCAGTTCCAGGACAAGCGCGGCCCGAGCTGCTACGGCCTGCCCAACCCGCCGCATTCGCTGCCGGTGATTCGCTACAAGGACGGGACACAGGACGATCCGCGCTTCGACGGCCAGGGCGGGTCGGGCAGTCACACGAGTGCGGGAATCGGCGACTTGCTCTTCGCACCGCTCAACCGGCAGTCCGGAAGTGGCCGATGAGCGTCCGCAAACTCACGACCTTCGGGGCCGCGTGGCGGTTCGCCATCTTTGCTGTCGTCACGTCGCTTGCGACCACGCTGCTCGCGCTGACCATCTCCAACGTCGACACCCAGGCCACGCGCGGTTTCGCCGCGGTGTTCACCGACGCGGCCAACGTCATCGGCGGCGACGAGGTGCGCATGGCGGGCGTCCGGGTCGGCACGGTGAAGGGTGTCTCGCTCTATGACGGCAAGGACGCGAAGGTCAGCTTCACGGTCGCGAACGACGTCCACATGACCTCGACGACGCGGGTCGAGGTGCGCTACCGCAACCTGATCGGCCAGCGCTACCTCGCGATCGTGCCGGGCGAGCCGGGCGGCAACAGGCTCGACGATGGCGCGCTGATCCCGTTGTCGCAGACCCGGCCGGCGCTCAACCTGACCACGCTTTTCCACGGCTTCAAGCCACTCCTCGCCGGGCTCGACCCGGCGGGGGTGAACCGCCTTTCCTACGAGCTTGTGCAGGTGCTGCAAGGTGAGGGCGGCACGATCGACAGTTTGTTCCGCCAAGTCGGGTCACTCACCAACACGCTGGCCGACCGGGACGCGCTCATCGGCGACGTGATCGACAATCTCAACGCAACACTCGGCCCGGTCGCCGCCCACGACGAACAACTGTCCGCGCTTGTCAGCAACCTGAGCGACCTCATCTCCGGCCTGTCCGCCGACCGCGGCGCCATCGGCGACTCGCTCGTCAGCATCAACCACCTGACCGCGGCCACCGGGTCACTGCTCCGCGACGCGCGCCCGGCACTGCACACGGACATCCAGCAACTCGGCAAGCTCGCCGAAAGCCTCAACGCGCCGGAGAGCCGTCGGCTGATCGAGCACTTCCTGACCTACACACCGTTCAAGCTCAAGGTCGCCACGCCTGAGGCGAGCTACGCCGCGTTCCTCAACTTCTACGTCTGCGCCGTCAACTTCATCCTTCCCGACGGCACCGAGACACCGTTCACGATCAACAAGGCGCAGCGCTGCCACGTCAACCCGGTGGGTGTGCCGCGATGAGCCTGCGCGAGCGCCTCTCCGTCAAGCCATTCCGTGAGATGGACCCGGTCCCGATCGGTGTCGTCTTCCTTGCGGTCATGGCAGGACTGCTCGTGCTGGCGTTCAACCTCGGCAAGCTGCCGTTCACCAGTGGCACCGGCTACAGCGCGGCGTTCGCGCACGCGGACGGCCTGCGCAAGGGCGACCGCGTGATGATCGGCGGAGTCGCCATCGGCAAGGTCAACTCGGTGTCGCTCGAAGGCACCCACGTGCGCGTCGGCTTCAGCATCACGAACGGCTCGGTCCATCTGGGGATGCGCTCGACCGCGTCGATCCAGATCGCAACGCTGCTCGGCAACAAATACCTCTCCCTCGAGCCCGCCGGGCCCGGCGAGTGGCCGTCCGCACGCGAGCTGCCGCTCACCCAGACCCGGACCGCCTTCGACGTCGAGCCGGCGTTCCAGGGGCTCGCCCGCACCGTCGGCGCCATCAACACCGACCAGCTGGCACGCGCGCTCGACACGATGGCAGCGACGTTCCGTGACTCACCGGCGTCGGTCCGGTCGATGCTGCGCGGGCTGTCCCGGCTCTCGCAGACCGTCGCCTCCCGCAACGACGAGCTGGCGACGTTGCTCCAGCACGCCGACGACCTGACCGGTGTGCTGGCGGAGCGGCGCGGCGACTTCACCCGCATCTTCGGCGCCGGCGACCAGTTGCTGCGAATGCTTCAGCAGCGCCATGCGGTCATCTCGGACCTGCTCGACAACACCGCGATGATGGCCGACCAGTTGACCGGACTGGTCCGGGACAACGAAGGATCGATGGGGCCGGCGCTGCGCCACCTGCATTCCGTGCTCGCCGTCCTCGACGGCCATCAGGACGAGCTGCAGCAGATCATCAAGGAGCTGTACGTGTTCGTCCGCGGCGAGGTCGACGCAACCGGCTCCGGCCCGTGGTTCGACGGTACGGCGATCAACGCGACGAACCCGATCCAGCTCGGCGGGACCGGGTCGAGCTGGGCGAAGCCGCGGACGCTCGGACAGCTTCTCGGCGTACCGGTCCCGCGCAAGGTGGTGTCGGGCCGGTGAGTCTCCGCGGGCTGCTCGACCATCCGGCGACCAAGATCGCCAGCCTCGTCGTCGCGCTGGCGGCCGTCGTAACGATCGGCTACGAGGTGTTCAAGCCGGCGCCGACGAAGACGCTCACGGCCTACTTCCCGGTCGCCGTACATCTTTATCCCGGCTCCGAGGTCGACGTCCTCGGGGTCAAGGTGGGCACCGTCGAGTCGGTCACCCCGGAAGGTGACCGGGTGCGGGTCGTCATGCACTACGACGCCGGCCGCCGGCTGCCGCGCGACGTCAGCGCAGCCGTCGGCGAACCGACCCTCGTCGCCGACCGGGTCATCGAGCTGACTCCGGCCTACGGCGGCGGGCCGGTCCTCCCCGATGGCGCGACGTTGGGCCTGAGCCGAACCCGGGTGCCGATCGAGCTGGACCAGCTCGAGGGCAACCTCGTGCAACTGGCGAAAGCGCTCGGACCCGACGGCGCCAACCGGCAGGGTGCGTTGTCACGGGCGCTGACGGTCGCGGCCGCCAACCTGCGGGGTGAGGGCGCCGCCGGGCACACGACGATCACCCGGCTGGCGACGATGATCGGGACGCTCGGCGACAACCGGAACGCGCTTTTCGGCATGGTGCGCAACCTGCAGGCGTTCACCAGCGAGCTTGCGCAACACGACGCCGAGACGCGCGCCTTCACCACCGACCTCGGCGACGTGTCCACCCAGCTGGCAGCGGACAGCGCCTCGTTCTCACGCGCTCTGCACAACCTCGGCATCGGGCTCGACGAGGTGGCACGGTTCATCAAGGCGAACCGACATGAGCTCGCAAAGGATGTCGCGTCGCTGGGAACACTCACCCACACCCTGGCCCGCGAGCGCGTCTTGCTCGCGCACATCGTCGACATGGGTGCGGTCGGGATCAGCAACTACCCGCACATGTACACGCCGTCGGCGCGGACCTACAACGCTCGCTTCGACAACGCCATGACCGACAACCCGGCGCTGTTCTTCTGCCAGCTCTTCGGGTCGATCGGTGGCGACGCCAAGCAGTGCCTGGACAGCTTGAAGCCCCTCAACAAGGTGCCGCTCCCACAAGCCGGGAGCCGTCGATGAAGCCTCTGGTGCGAGCCTCGGCGGCCGCGATCGGCGCTGCGTTGATCGCGGGCTGCGGTTTCCACGGCGTCTACTCGCTGCCGCTGCCCGGTGCAGTGGCGAACGGCGCGCACACCTACACGGTCAACGTACAGCTTGCCGACGTCCTCGACTTGGTGCCCTACTCGGCGGTGAAGGTCAACGGGGCGACCGAAGGGCACGTGAAGAGCATCCGCGTGCAGGGGACGCATGCTCTCGTCGTCTGCAAGCTGCGTGACTCGGTCCGGCTGCCCGCCAACGCCATCGCCCGAGTCGAGCAGACGAGCGTGCTGGGCGAGAAGTTCGTCGAGCTCGAGCCACCTGCTGACGTCGCCCCGATCGGGCGGCTGAAGGACGGCGACACGATCGCGATCGCCCGAACCGACACCGACGCCAGCGTCGAGGAAGTGCTCGGTGCGCTGTCGATGCTGCTCAACGGCGGTGGGGTCGGGCAGCTCCGTACCATCACGCACGAGCTGTCGGACGCTCTCGAAGGTCGCACCGCGGTCACCCACGACCTTTTGCATCACCTCGACGTGTTCGTGTCCGGCCTCGACGCCCAGAAGGCCGCGATCATCCAGGCACTGCACGGAATCGACGGGCTGACCCGGTCGGTGCGGCGTCAGGAGTCGACGCTCGTGTCCGCGATCGACCGGCTTCCCGGCGCCGAACGGATCCTGGCCGACGACCGCCGCCAGCTGACTACCATGCTCACCGCGGTCAAACACCTCGGCGACGTCGCCGGCCACGTTGTCGACGCCTCACACGCCGACCTCGTCGCGAACCTCCGTCATCTGCAGCCAACGCTCACTCGGCTCGCCAGCGTCGGCTCGATCATTCCCAAGACGCTCGGCGTGCTGCTCACCTACCCGACCGCCGACTCGGTCGAGCAGGAGTACTTCGGTGACTACGGCAACCTGTCGCTGACGATCGACGCGTCCGCGAAGTCGCTGCTGCACACGTTCGGCGGGGGGTCGCGTCCCACCGCGCGGTCCCTCGGCGACCTGCTCTCCGGAGCAGCCCGATGATCCGGCGCAGCGTGTGGATCAAGGCGATCGCGTTCGTGGTGATCGCCGTGCTCGGCATCGGGTACGTCGGGGTGCACTACATCGGCTGGGGCCGCACCCTGTGGGGCAACGGCTACACGGCGTACGTCGACCTGCCGGACTCCGGCGGCATCTTCACCACTGCGAGCGTCACCTACCGCGGCGTCGAGGTCGGCCGGGTCGGATCGATCACCCTGCAACCTCATGGCATCCGGGTCGCGCTCAACATCACGAGCGGCCGGCGGATCCCGGCCGACGCGCGCGCGATCGTCGGCACCGGTTCGCCGATCGGGGAGCAGTTCGTCGACCTCCGGCCGGACAGCGACGATGGAGCCTACTTGCACAGTGGCAGCGTCATCCCGCAGTCACACACGGCACTGCCGGTGTCGACGCAGGACCTGCTCGTCAATCTCGACCGGCTGGTCCGGTCGGTGCCGAACAAGGACCTGGACACGGTCATCACCGAGCTCGGCACGACGTTCGCCGACACCGGGCCCGCGCTGCAGAAGCTGCTCGACTCCACGCACGCCCTGCTGACGACCGCACAGGAAAACCTGCCCCAGACGGTCCGGCTGATCAATGACAGCGGCACCGTGCTCGACACGCAAAATTCGCTCGCGCCGAGCATCGTCGAGTTCTCACACGGGCTGGCGACGTTCACCGACGCCCTACGCTCGAGCGACCACGATCTGCGTGCCGTGCTTGACAACGGAAGCCCCGCCGCCCGCCAGCTCGACGCGCTCGACCACAGCGTCGACGCGACACTGCCCGTGCTGCTCGGCAACCTGACGTCGCTGAGCCAGGTGACGGCGGTGCGCATCCCGGCGATCCGGCAGGTCCTCATCATCTATCCGTACGTCGTCGCGACCTCCTTCGGGCTCTTCCCCGGCAACGGGTCGACGCGTTTCGGCGTTCCGGTCCCGCCGAGTGAGGACCACCAGCCCTGCCAGAAGGGGTATGTCAACCCGAAGAAGCGGCGGCTCCCGTCCGACCTGAAGTACCCGCCGGTGCGCTACGGCGCCTTCTGCAAGGAACCGACGAACGCCGACATCAACGTCCGCGGCTCGCGGATGGCACCGGAGCCCAACGGCAAGCGACTAGGCGATGACCCGGCGTACCGCAACAACCAGGGGCTGCCCGGCGGGCCGGCGTTCCCCGACTTCACCACGACAGGTGCCCCGGCCGCGTTCACCGCGCCCGGTGGCGGAAACTATCTGCTGGCCTCGACCGGAGGGCAGCAGCGAGTGCTAGGAGACCGTTCGTGGATGTGGTTGCTGTTCGGCCCGATGAGCTGACGCCGACCGCGTCCACGGGGCCGAGCCCCCCGTCGGGTGGAGGCGGGCGGTGGTGGCTCGTTGCGCCGTACGCGGTGCTTGCCGGTCTCGTCGCCCTGCTCATCCTGTTGGTGCTGCACGGTCAAGACGTCAACTCTCGTGACAACACGAGGCGGGCGGTGCTCGACGCCGCGCGCAACGAGGCGCTGGCGTTGACCTCGATCAGCTATCGCAGCACCGACCGCGACCTCGACCGGATCGTGGCGGGTGCGACCGGTCAGCTTGCCCGGCAGTTCGCCTCGGAGCGCACCCTGCTGCCTGCGGCCTTGCAGCGCACGAAGTCGACCACGACCGGGACGATCCTGTCCGCCGGTCTGGTGCGGTTGTCGATGTCGCGGATGACTGCGCAGGTCGCGGTGGCTGTTGACGCGACCGTGACGACACAGGTCGGCGGCCGCCCCGCCCAAGCGCTGAAGCACTACCGGATGGTGCTGTCGCTTCAACGCGTTTCGGGTCGCTGGCTCGCGAGCGATGTGGCGTTCGCGGGAGCGCCCCAGTGACCGGCTGGCTCGCGGCGATCGGCGCTGCGTTGTGCGTGCCCGTAGCGGCGGCTGTCGCGATGCTAACCGTGCATCAGGACCACACGACGGCCGCGGACCGGGCCCGGGGCGAGGCGCTCGTCGCCGCGAAGCAGGCGGCACACGACCTGCTCTCCTACGACTACCGGACGATGTCGGCCGACGTCGCGCGGGCGACCGCGGAGACGACCGGTGCGTTCGCCCAGGAGTACGCCGGAACCGCGCGCCAGCTCACGACGCAGGCCCGGCAACTGCGGGCGATCGTGCAGGCGACGACGACCGCCCCTTCCGTCGTGTCGGCGACCGCGGATCAAGTCGTCGTACTCGTGTTCGTCGACCAGGCATCGGTCCGCAAGGCTGCCGGCGACAAGACGCCGGTCACACGGATCGACCAGAGCCGGGTGCGGCTGACCATGACGAAGGTCCACGGTCGCTGGCTGGTCTCCCAGCTCGCCGCCCTGTAGCTGCGGCTCGCGCCGCCGCCGACAAAGGTAGGTATCCCGGCCGGCTAGCCCGGGCGTACTGTCCCGCCATGGCATATGTCCAGGATCGGCTGATCTACGACGCCGACTCGCACATCCACGAGCCGCCCGGCTACGCCGAGCAGTACGCCGACCCGTCGATGCGCGAGGAACTGGCGGAGCGGTTGGCGACGTTCCGTCGACCGCCCGGCATCGAGGAAGCGCTCGCGAAGCAGCGTGATGCCGAGTTCCGCTCCAAGGACGCCGAGGAAATCTTGCTTCGCAAGAACTCGCTGGCCGTCGGCGCCGTCCTCCGCGAGGACCGGCCGCACGCACTGGACCTGCTCGGGTTCGCCGCGCAACTCGTGTTCACGACCACCTATCTCGACTCATTGCGCGAGTTCGACGTCAACGGCGAAGTCGAGCTCGCCAACGCCATGGCGCGCGCCCACAACCGCGGCATGGTCGACTTCTGCAGCGTCGACCGCCGCCTGCTCCCGACCTGTTACGTGCCGTTCGCCGACATCGACAGCGCGGTCCAGATAGCCGGCGAAGCAATCGAACTCGGAGCAGCAGCGATCAAGATCGCCTCCAACCCGCCGCGCCACCACTCGCCGAGCCACATCGGCTTCGACGCCGTGTGGGCGCAGGCACAGGAGGCGGGCGTCCCGATCGTGTTCCACGTCGGCGGCGAACAGCCGATGAACCCGATCTACAAGAACAACGGACTCCCACCGGTCCCCGACTTCCACGGCGGCGACACCAACTTCACGTCGGTCTCCTACATGGCCATCCCGTACGCGCCCATGCAGACCTTGGCAACGCTGATCATCGACGGGGTTCTCGACCGTTTCCCGACGCTGCGGATCGGCTTGATCGAGCTCGGCGCGGCCTGGCTGCCCGGCCTGATCCGCTCGATGGACTCAGCGGCGGACGCGTTCCGGCGTAACGAGGAGCGGCTCCAGAAGCTGTCGCTGTTGCCCAGCGAGTTCGTCCAACGCCAGGTTCGGGCGACGCCCTACCCACACGAGCCCGCTGACTGGATCATCGAGCACACCGGGCCGCAGGTGCCGATGTTCTCCTCCGACTACCCCCACGTCGAGGGCGGCCGCAACCCGGTCAAGCGGTTCGACGCGAGCCTCGCCAACTTCGACGCGGAGACGCGCGACGCCTTTTACGCCGGCAACTTCGCCGACCTGCTCGGGCCGACGATGGACCGCGTGCGGCAGCCCGCGCCGGTCTGATGACCGTCATAGCTGGAGCGGCTGGGTCTCCGTACGAGTGGCCGGCGTACCGGCACCGGGCTTCACCTCAGTTGCCGTCTGCTTGACCGCATCCGCCGACCCCTGAGCCGTCGAGGCAACGTCACCAGCGGCGTTCCTGGCGCTCTCCGCCGTGGTCTCAGCGGCTTCGCCGGCCGTCTCCTTGACCTGCTCGACGGCCTGCTGCGCCGCGGGCTTCAACTCCTGCGCGACCTGCTGCGCGGATTCCTTTGCGGCCTGCGCGACGGGCTGAGCGAGGTCGGATGCCTTGTCCTTGACCTGTATCGCCAGCTCCTGCTCCTTGTGCGAGCTCGGCAACAGGCTCGTCGCGAGGAGTCCGGTGCCGAACGCGATCAGCCCGGCCGCGAGCGGGTTCCCCTGAGTGCGGCGCACCGCCGCTGCAGGAGTCCCGGTCACGACGTCGGCGACGGAACCGGCGGCGGATGACGCGGTCGATCCCATCGATGAGCCGGCGTCACTCGCACTGCCCATGACGCGCTCCTTCAGCCCGGTCGCTCCCGACTTGACGGTGTCCATGCGTCGGCGCGCCACACTTGCCGGGTTGACCCGGTCGGTCAGCGCGTCCACGTCGGCAGCGAGCTCGGCTCTGGTCCGCTCGATGTTCGATTTCAACTGGTCGGGTGTCGCGCCCATTGCGCGTCCTCCTTGAGGGTCTGAACGGTTCGTTCGGGCTGGGGATTGATGCGGCGCAGCTGCGCACGGCCGCTAAGTGCAAGTACGGCGGCGATCACGGCCCAGACGGCAGTCACGATCAACGCGGCCCAGCCGAGTCCGATCTGGCTCCCGATGCCGAAGACGACGGCAAGAGTGGCGAAGAGCACCACCAGGTGGCCCGCGTACGCGGCGCCGCCGAGCAGCCCGGCGCCCTTGCCTGCCTTCGCCGCTTCCACCCTGATCTCGGCCTTGGCAAGTTCGATCTCTTGACGCATCAGCGCGGATACGTCAGCTGTGATCTCGCTCATCAACTGGCCGACAGTGGCTCCGGAGGGGTCCGTGCCGAACTTCCCGGAGTGCCCCTCCGCCGGTGCTGGCTGGTCCGTGGGGTACGGCGCGCTCACAGTGTCGCCGCGCCAGGGGTGCTCCCCGGGTAGGGCTCCGCCGGCAGCGTCGGAGGCCTCGCGGCATCCTGCTGCGTGTTGGTCGCACGCTTCGCGCCGCCAACGAGGCGCCCGACGGCGGCTCCGGCGATCGCCGCCCCGAGCAGGAACGCGCCCGGCCGTCTAGAGCCGAGCTTCTGCAGATCGGCGACGAGGTCGCCCGGCTGCTTGCCCTCGAGGTACCAGGCGGCTCGCTGGGCGCGCTGCGCCGCAGTCTGCACGAGCGACTGAGCCGTGCTGCCCTGCTCTCCTGCTCCGGCCATCTGGGAGAAGTGCTGCGCGAGTTCGCGGAGGTTTCCCGACAGACGTTGGGTCTGCTCACCTGCCTGCGCGTTCAACTGATCGGTCGCCTGGCCGATGAGGTGCTGGGTCTGCGTCACCGCTTCACCAACGACGTTCGCGGCCTGTTGCTTGGCGGCGCCGGCGACCTCGCCGGCAGCGTTCGCGGTGCTGCTCGCGACCTGCGCCGCCTCGTCCTTCGCGGTTGTGGCCGCCTCGGCAGCCCGTGACTCGGTCGGTGTGCTCGTCATGATTCTCCTGGGCTGGTAGTTGCTTCGCATCGGAATGCCCCGGCCCAGCTCGAGCAGGCCTCAGCAACTGCACCTGCGTGAACTGTGGCTTGCGGGTGCGACGCGGCTGTCCGATGTTTTAGCGTTCGCGCGTCAAGAGCGCGGGAGGCCGAGGACTCGGCGAGCGAGGATGTCGCGCTGGATCTCGTTGGACCCGCCGTAGATCGTGTCCGCGCGGGTGAACAGGAACAGTCGCTGCTGGTCGTCCAACCCACCAGCAAGGTTTTCGCCCTCGGCGGCCGTTGCACCGGCGCCACGCACGGCCATCGCGAGCTCGCCGAGCCGCTGGTGCCAACCGGCCCACAGCAGCTTCGCCACCGAAGGGCCGGCCGCGACAACCGAAGGCTGCGTCGAACCGAGCAGGCGCAACGCCGTGTAACGCAGCACCTTCAGGTCGACCCAGGCCTGCGTCAGCCGGTCGCGCACGATCGGGTCGTCGATCGCGCCCGTCTGCCGAGCCGTCGCCATGACCGCATCCAGCTCACGCGCGAAGCCGATCTGCTGGCCGAGTGTCGCCGCGCCGCGCTCGTAACCCAGCGTTGCCATCGCAACACGCCATCCGTCACCAGGCGCGCCAAGCACGTTGTCGACCGGCGTTCGCGCCCCGTCGAAGAACACCTCGTTGAACTCCGACGTCCCGGTCGCCTGCACGATCGGCCGGATGTCGATGCCCTGTTGCTTCATCGGCACCAGCAGGTACGACAGGCCGGCGTGCCGATGCGAGTCCGGATCCGTCCGCGCGACGACGAAGCACCAGTCGGCGAGATGGGCGAGCGATGTCCAGACCTTCTGACCGGTGACCACCCACTCCTCACCGTCGCGCACGGCGCGCGTTTTGACGTTCGCGAGGTCGGACCCGGCATCGGGCTCCGAGTATCCCTGGCACCACAACTCCTCGCCGCGCGCGATCGGCGGCAGGAACCGCGCTTGCTGCTCGGCGGTGCCGTGCGCGACGACCGTCGGCGCCAGCAGGTGCTCGCCCATGTGGTTGACCCGCTGCGGCGCGTCCGTCTTCGCGTACTCCTCGTAGAACACGACCTGCTGGATCAGGGTGCAGGACCGCCCGTACGACGCGCCGTCGGACGCAGCCGCCCAGCCGATGCCGATCCAGCCGTGCGCACCGAGAAGGCGCTCCCACTCCCGGCGTACCTCGAAAGCCTCGTGCTCGCGACCGGGGCCACCGGCCCCGCGAGCCGCGGCGAACTCGCCGACCAGATGCTCACCGAGCCAGTCACGGACCTCGCCTCGGAAGGCTTCGTCCTCGGCCGAGAAGCGGAAGTCCACCGAATGAGACTAACCTGACGACCCGTCAGAAACTGGAGGTGGCCAAGAGACCGCGGAGGCATGTCAGTGGAGATCCGGCAGACGACGGTAGCGGCGAACGGCCTGGAGTTCGCAGCGCTGACCTGCGGTGACGAGGGACCGCTCGCGCTGTGCCTGCACGGGTTCCCGGACTCCGCGCACACCTGGCGCCACCTGCTGCCTGCACTTGCCGACGCGGGCTTCCGCGCCGTCGCGCCGTGGACCCGCGGCTACGCCCCGACGGCGATCCCCGTCGATGGCGACTACCGCATCACGACGCTCGCGGCCGATGCCATCGCGTTGCACGACGCGCTCGGCGGGGACAGCGCGGCCGTGCTCGTCGGCCACGACTGGGGAGCCATGACCGCGTACGTCGCCGGTGCGACCGCACCGGACCGGTGGCGACGAATCGTGGCGATCGCGGTGCCGCCCGGACGGGTGGCCGCGTCGGCCTTCTTCAACTATGCGCAGCTCAAGCGCAGCTTCTACATCTTCTTGTTCCAGACCGATCTCGCGGCGATCGTCGGCATGGACGACCTCGCCTTCGTCGACGGCTTGTGGCGCGACTGGTCCCCGTCGTACGACGGCACCGAGGACCTCGTGCACGTCAAGGCGTCCCTGCGCGACCCCGCCAACCTCGAAGCCGCGATCGGCTATTACCGCGCGATGTTCCGCGCCGGCGGTGGTGCCGGTGACGGAGTGCCGCCGCAGCCCACGCTCTACCTGCACGGCGACGCCGACGGTGCGTTCGGCGTCGAGGGGATCGCCGGCTCCGAGGCGTGCCTCTCGCCGGATTCGCGCGTCGAGGTGCTATCCGGGCTGGGCCACTTCCTGCACCTCGAGCGTCCCGCCGACGTCGACGGTCGCATCGTCGACTGGCTCGGCTGACCCCAACCCGGCAGGGAGAAGCGCCAGCGCGCGGTCGGCCCAGGGGAGCGCCTTGAGGCGGCGGAAGACAGGTTCGGCTGCCACCGCAAAGACCGCTGCTTCGTCGACCCGGCCACATCGCTGGAGCCACTCCGCGTGGTCCAGCTGCGTACGCGCGACCCGGTAGACGTTGCCGATCTCGTTGAACCCGTTCATTGCGTCCATGAAACGGCGCTGCGCGGTCTCCGCATCGCCGTGCTGGGCGGCGAGGCGTGCCTGGAAGCGGGCTACCTCGGCGTGCAGGTACGGCGGTACGAGCCCGCGGGGGCGTTCGCTCACCCGACGAACCAGGGCAGCCGCGGCCTCGGTGTCGCCGGTTCCGAACGCGGCCTCGACCGCCTCGACCCAGGCCAGCCGGTGCGTCTCATGACACACACCGATCTGCGAGCCGACCCGGTTGAGCACCTCAGCGGCTAGGTTGGCCACGTCGCCGTACCGTGCTTGTGCGTTGGCCAGCATCGCTTCCGTCGCCGCGAGCGTGCACATGTCGTCCATCGAACTGCCGCCGCGCAACGACTGCATCCCCTCGACGGCCGCGGCTGCGCTCTTGACGTCGCCTCGCCAACAGCTCAGCGTCGCGCGGCGCTGGCGCAAGTACTCGATCGAGGGCGTATCTGATGAGGCGTGGTCCAGGAACTCGCTGAGCAGCCGGTCCGCTTCGTCCCACCCGTCCGTGTGCGTCAGGACGTAGAGGAGGTTGGACATCGCGATGGTCTCGCTGTATCGGTCACCACGACGCTGCGCCTCGGCGAACGCCGCGCGCGCGTAGTCGATCGCATCGGGCCGATCGCTCGTCATCGCGATGTCCGCCCCGATCGTGAGCGCAAGCTGGCCCACGTCGCTGAGGTTCAGACGGCGGGCGATCTCGATCGCAGCGTCGACGTGGATGAGCGACTCGCTGCGTCGATCGAGCAGTGACAGCGCAGTGGCGCGCGTCGTCAATGCCCGGGAGAGGTCGGCAGGCAGGTCGAGAGCTTGCGCCAGGAACAACGCCTTGTCGACCCACTCCGCAGCCTCGGCCGGATGACCGGCCAGGACCATGGTGTGGGCGATTCCTGCCGTGGCGGTCGCAAGGTCGGCGGAGTAGGTCCCGTCGTCGAGCACCTCGATGCTCTCGCGGTAGACCTCGATTGCCTCCTCCTGCCGACCAAGTCGGGCCAAGCTCCGCGCTTCGCCACTGACCAGGCGCGCCCAGTTGCGGCTGCGTCCCTCGTCCTCGAGGTACTCCCTGCGCAGTGCGCTGAAGAGTTCATAGGCCTCCTGGCTGCGACCCGCGACCCTGGCCGCCTCCGCTGCCCGTTCCCGGAAAGCCAAGCGCTCGGGACGCTCGGTGGCGATATCGGCCACCACGCGATACAGCGCGCACGCCCGATCCGGCGCGCCGACTGCCTCCGCGCGCCGCCCGGCGCGGTCGTAGACCGCTATCGCCTCGCGGCGGATGTCGTCGGCGTCGGCGTCGGCCTCGGCCGCAAGCAGCGCGTCGCGGTAGTGCGCAGCGACCACCTCGGCGACGTCTTCGCCGTCGTTCTCGAACGTCGCGCGAAGGTGCGCGGCGACGGTGAGATGACGGGACTTGCGCTCCCGTTTCGAGAGCATGTCGTAGGCGACGGTGCGCAGCAGCGACTGCGCGAACATGTACTGCCCACGATCCGGCGACAGCTTCTCGGAACGAACAATGAGGAACTCGCGGCGCACGAGATCGCTGAGCATGCGGTCCAGGTCAGCGTCGCCGGCTCCGGACACCGACGAGACCGCAGCCCGGGGAAAGCTGCTGCCCAACACAGCGAGGTCTTTGATGAGCGTCCGCTCGTCCTGCGGCAGACCATCGAGCCGTGCTGCGATGAGTGACGTCAGTGTGGACGGGACGTCCAGGGTGCCGACGTCACCGACGAGCCGATAGACCCCGTCCTTCGGCACGACCGCATCGCGGTCGATCAGGCTGCGCACCGTCTCGACCGCGTAGAGCGGGATGCCCTCCGCCTGCTCGATGATCCGGTTGCACAGCGGGGCGGGCAGATCCGCGACGAGGTCGTTGAGCAGACCCGACATCGCGTCGGCAGACAGGGGTTCGAGGTAGAGCGACGTCGCGTTGCGGCGTCCGGCCGGCCAGCCGGGGCGTGCCTCGCTCAGCTCCGGCCGGGCGAACGTGACGATGAAGATCTGCGAGTCAGCAGCCCAGTCGAGAAGGTGCTCGATGAAGTCCAGCAGACCCGCGTCGGCCCACTGCATGTCCTCGAAGGCCATGATGACCGGCTCTTGGTCCGCAAGCCGCTCGAAGAACAGTCGCCAGCCGGCAAACAGCTCTTCACGGCCAAGGGGAGCCTCACTCGCGCCGATCAGAGCCCCGAGCCGTGGAAGCAGGAACTCGCGCTCTGCGGCGTCAGGGACGAACCCCTCGAGCCCCACCACGAGCCGCTCCGCGGCGCACTCAGCAGAGTCCTCCTCCGCGATCCCGAACCGTTGCCGCACCATCTCCGCGAGCGCCCAGTAGGAGACGCCGTCGCCGTAGGACAAGCAGCGGCCGTTGTGGTACATGACGAGGTCGACGAGCCCGTCGATGTACTTGAAGAACTCCCACCGCAGTCGCGACTTGCCGACGCCGGCCACGCCGACGATGCTCACGAGCCGAGCGGATCGGCGGTCCACGCAGGAGTGGAACAGCTCTTTGAGCAACCGCAGGTCAGCGTCACGGCCGACGAAGCGGGCCTCCAGGCCGTCCACGCGTTGCTCGCCGCCGACACCGGCGACCACGCGCTCGGCGCGGTAGAGATGCAACGGTTCGGTCTTGCCCTTCACCGTGTGCTCGCCCGCGTCAACATAGGCGATCGCGGCTGCGGTAAGCCGCCGCGTCGTCTCGTCGACCAGCACCTGTCCCGCCTCGGCGAGGGCTTGCACCCGCGACGCGGTGTTGACCCGGTCGCCGGCGACGAGACCCTCGCCGGGCGTGGACCACGCTGCCACGGTGCCCGTCACGACGCCGGCCCGGGCGCGCAGGTCGACGCCCACCTCTTCGCCGAAGCTCGCCACCGCTTCGACCACTTCCATCGCAGCACGCACGGCGCGCTCGGCGTCGTCCTCATGGGTGGCCGGCGCGCCCCACAACGCCATCACCGCGTCACCGATGAACTTCTCGACGACTCCGCCGTACCGTCCGATCACGGTGCGCGCCGTTTCGAAGTAGCGGCTCAGCAGTTCGCGTACGTCTTCGGGGTCCCGCGTCTCGGACAGGGCCGTGAAACCGACCAGGTCGACGAAGAGCACAGCAACCAGGCGGTTCTCCGCGCTGGACGTCGGCGGTGGCGCCGGTGCGGCCGCACGGGGCGCCGCGGCCCCGGCGCGTAGCGGCGTGCCGCACTGGCCGCAGAACCGCTGGTCCGCGGTCAGGTTCGCACCGCACTCCGAGCAGGCGAGCGCGAGCCCGGCGCCGCACTGTCCGCAGAACCTATGCCCGGCGGGATTGGCGGCACCGCATTGAGAACACGTCACCGCCGCACCTCCCTGTCGCCTAAAGGTAGTGCGCGGCGGCGTGCAGCGGAATGGTTTCTACGAACCCGCCGAAGTCGTCCAAATGTTCACGATTTCCGCGGTCGGGGCGACATCGGCGAGAAGACCCAGTGTGTTGTCGATGACCGCGTCGGCGTAGTCACCCGGCACTCCGGCAACCGCATCCCGCGCGACGACGACTTGGTAGCCGAGGTTGACCGCGTCCATGACGAGGTTGGTGACCGCGACGTTCACCGAGACACCGACGACAACGATGGTACGAATGTCCAGATTGCGCAGAATCGGGTCGAGGTCAGTGCCGGCCATGGGGTTCAGCCCGTGGATGCGCGAGAGCAGGAGGTCGGACGGTTGGACGGCGAACTCGGGTACGACGGCGGCTTGCTGCGTACCCAGGTCCAGCCGCACCGGCGACTTCAGCATGGCGGCGAACAACCGCGCGTTTCGGTTGGAGCCGCGGTCGTCCGGACGGCGCCCGGCGATGCAGTGCACGACAGGGGCACCGACCCGGCGCGCGGTCTCGCACAAGCGAGCGCCGTTGGGGATGACCGTCGTACGCGCGGCCGCGGCCAGGTCCGGCAGCACCGAGTGCTCGCCGATGACGCCGTTCTGGCACTCGCTGGTGACGAGCGCCGCGTGGTGCCAGTCTGCGTGCACGTTAGAAGGTGAGGACGCCCCGAGCGGCAAGCTCGCCGGCCTCCAGATCGTGCACGGCCGTCTTCATGTCCTCGAGCGGATAACGCGCCGAGACCAGCTCGTCGAGCTTCAGCCGGCCGTGCCGGTAGAGGTCGACGTAGCGCCGGATGTCGCGCTGCGGTTGTGACGACCCGTAGCGGCAGCCGAGCACCGACTTGTCCAGGTACATCGACGCAACGTTGAACGAGGCTTCGGCGGTCGACTCGGGAACACCGAGCATGACGCAGGTGCCACCCCAGTCGAGCAGGTCGATCGCCGCCCGGATCAGCCCGACGTGCCCGACGCACTCGAACGAGAAGTCGACACCGTGCTTCGCAACGTCACGAACCGCGTCGGTGCTCTCGACGAAGTCCGTGGCTCCGAACTCCAGCGCGATGTCGCGCTTGCGCGCGTTGGTGTCGACCGCGATGATCCGGGCCGCGCCGGCGAGCGCGGCCCCCTGGATGACGTTGAGACCGATGCCGCCGACGCCGATGACCAGCACGCTTGCGCCGGCCGGCACCTTGGCGCGTTGCAACACCGCGCCGACGCCGGTGAGGACTCCGCAGCCGACGAGTGCGGCAGCCGGCATCGGCACGTCCGCCGGGATGGGCACCGCCTGGCCGGCCTTGACCACGGTGCGCTCGGAGAAGACCGACGCGTTGGCGAAGGCGTACGCCGGCTCGCCTCGCCAGGTGAACGGCTGCGGCCTGCCGCCGAACGTCGCGCGGCACATCGTAGGACGGCCCGCGTCGCAGTACTGGCATGCACCGCAGTTGCCCAGCGTCGACACAACGACGTGGTCGCCCTCCTTGACGCTCGTCACGCCCGCGCCGACGGCCTCCACGACACCTGCGCCCTCGTGCCCGAGTACGACCGGCGTCGGGAACGGGATCGTCCCGGAGATGACGGACAGGTCGCTGTGGCAAAGGCCGGCAGCATCAATGCGCACGGCGACCTCACCCGGCCCCGGGTCCTTGACGGAGAGGTCGTCGACGACCTGGTAGTCATTGCCGTCGTAGACGACACCGCGCATCTCGTCCTCTTTCAGCTCGGCCAGACGATGCTCTGCAGCTCGCTGTAGGCGTGCAGCCCGAAGACCCCGCCGTCGCGCCCGACCCCGCTCATCTTGAAGCCGCCGAAGGGCGCCTCGTTGTTGCGCTGGACCGTGTTGATCCCGACGTTGCCGCTACGCAGCTGCCGGGCGACGCGGTAACCGCGGGAGGCGTCGCCGGTCCACACGTAGTCGTAGAGCCCGAAGGGCGAGCCGTTTGCCAGCGCCACGGCTTCGTCCTCGTCGTCGAACACCTCGACAACAACTACCGGACCGAAGAACTCCTCCTGTGCAACGCGCCACTCGTTCTTGACCCCGGTCAGCAACGTCGGCGCGACGTAGTAGCCCGACTCGGTCTGCGGTCGCGCTCCGCCGACGACGACCTCGGCACCGTCCTGCCGGCCCGACTCCAGCAGCGCCTCGACCCGATCCCGCTGCGTCTTCGTGATCACCGGACCGACGACCGTGTCGTCAGCGAGCGGGTCCCCGACCTTGAGATATCCGGCGTACCCCGCGAGCTTCGCGACCAGCTCGTCGTGGATCGACCGGTGCGCGATCACCCGCGTCGGCGCAGTGCAGATCTGACCGGAGTGGAACGACCACGTGCTGCCGATGCCGGCGACGGCCGAACCCAGGTCCGCGTCGTCGAAGACGACAGCCGCGCCCTTGCCTCCGAGCTCGAGCAACAAGCGCTTCATGTCGCGGCCGGCGGTCTCGCCGATGCGCTGTCCGACCGGTGTACTGCCGGTGAACGACACCATGTCGATGTCAGCCTCGACCAACGCCTGCCCGGTCTCCGCCCCCGATCCGGTCACGACATTGAAGACGCCGGGCGGGAGCCCGGACTCCTCCGCCGCCTCCGCGAAACGGATCACGGCCAGCGGGTCCTGCGGCGCGGGCTTCACGACGACGGTGTTGCCCGTGGCCAGCGCTGGCGCGACCTTGCCCGCCATGTTGGTCAACGGGAAGTTGTACGGCGTGATGCAGGCGACGACGCCCACCGGTTGCCGCGCGGCCAGCGCACCGATCAGACCGCCCTTGGCGAGCGGAGTGTTGGGCATGACCGCCGGCGGCAGCGCGATGTCGTGGTCTTCGTTCGCCAGTTGCGCATAGCGACGAAAGCGCAACGCACACTGCGTGACCTGGAGCGTCTTGGCCACCCGCATCGTCGCGCCGGTCTCCGCCTGGACGAGTGGGACGAGGTCCGGAATGCGCTTCTCGAACGCGTCGGCAAGCCGTCGAAGCAGCTCCCCGCGCTCCGCCGCCGATCGGCGCGACCATGCCGGAAAGGCGGCCCGGGCCGCGGCGACGGCATCACCGACCTGGTCGACTCCGGCCTCCGGCGCCTCCGCGACGACCTGCTCGGTCGCGGGGTTGACCACCGCGTAACTACCCTTCGCGCCGTCGACCCACGACCCGTCGACGAAGAGGCGAAATGTCTGGTCCGACAGCACGGACGCAGGGTATCTGACGGCACGTCAGATTTCGACGGGCGGTAGCGCGGGAGCTCGAAACTACTAACCCCGCGTGGGCGGTGCGTCCGGATTACTGAGGAATTTCTGCTTATATTGCAGCTGAATCTCTGGCTTCGGGTGCCTACCGGTCAAGGTTTCGACGATCTAGCCCGAAGTGACGAGTACGGATAGCGGCCGAGGAGATCGGGGGCACCGATGTCGGGTGGTAGCTGGGCTCGCCGGATCAGTTGCTGGGTTGCGGCAGGGAGCAGTGCACCTTGGGGTTCACGCCCGTGTAGTTGAGCGGGCCCGCGCCGATCGTCGCAGCCACTGTGCTGACGTGTGCGCAGCTCTCGTTCTTGTGGTTGAAGTAGTGGCGCTGCCACGCAGCCGCCGCACCGATCGCGAACCACACCACCAACAGCAGCGTGCCGATTTTGAACATGGGCGGGTTCTACCCGAAATGATCACGCCCAACGCGGCGCAAAGAGTCACTAAGGGTGCTGCGAGCTGACGGACAGCACCTCGCCGGTGAGGTACGACGCGTAGTCGCTCGCCAGGAACACGATCACGTTGGCGATCTCCCACGGCTCCGCCGCCCGGCCGAACGCCTCGCGCGCGGTCAGCTCGGCCAACAGCTCGTCGGTCGTCACCTTGGCGAGGTTCTCGTGCATGGCCAGTGACGGAGCCACAGCGTTGACCCGCACGCCGAACGGCGCCGCCTCAACCGCCGCCGTCCGCGTCAGTGCCATGACGCCGGCCTTCGCCGCTGCGTAATGCGCCTGTCCGCTCTGCGCGCGCCAGCCGATAACCGACGCGTTGTTGACGATCGCTCCGCCGCGACCAGCGGCGCGCAACCGCTTCAACGCCTCCCGCGTGCACCGCATGGTGCCCGTGAGCGTGACGTCGACGACCTTCGCCCACTGCTCGTCGGTCATGTCGACGAGCTCAGCAGTGCCCCCGAGACCCGCGTTGTTGACGAGCACGTCGAACTCACCGACCGCATCGAACATTCGCTGGACATCGGCCTCGGCCGTGACGTCACACGGCACGGCATCCGGCGCCACCCCGAGCACTTCGGCAAGTGCATCGGCGGCCTCCGCCAGCCGGCGTTCGTGCCGATCGCTGATGGCGACGACCGCACCCTCTTCGGCACACCGTTTCGCGGTCGCGAAGCCGATGCCGGTGCCGGCGGCAGCCGTCACGAGCACCCGCTTGCCCGCGAGCAGCTCGTGACCGCTCGGGTACGGCGGCGGCCCCGC
>JADMIO011167772.1_pt1 | contig 39333 bp, 38 predicted proteins | sample 8958161 | NCBI WGS metagenome assembly JADMIO01 (sample SAMN16585339, study PRJNA669376) | soil metagenome | isolation source: Crop rotation soil | place: USA: Cullars Rotation, Alabama | collected 2011 | reverse complement strand
GACAACTTGTCCACGTGGAATTCTAAGCTTAGGATCCCAATGTGCTGGAAAGGTGCGGGCGGCGCGTGACAGCTTGACGACGACGGCGTGCCGCGACGTCGTCCACCCCGCGCTCGCCTGCGGAAGACGCGCGAGCGGTGTCTTCGGGAGCGGTGACTTGCCGACGACGACGCTGCAGGTCGCTCTGTCCGCATAGATGAGCAGCTGCTGCTCACGCCGCGCGTGCTCGATGGTGATGCGGCTCCGGCCGTGGCCGTCGGTTGCTGCCGTGAGCACCGCTCCACGATCCGGCGCCGAGGTGAACGAGGCACCGGACTGCAGCGCAACGAGCCAACCTTGCCGCCCAGGGCGCAACAGGTCGTTCGTGCGCCACGGCTTTGCCCAGACCACGGGTGCCCGGAATGCATCCGGGATCGCCGAGCCGCCACGAAGATAGAGCGGGAAGTCGTCCGGCCCGTTCGTGCGAGAGACGACGCGCCCTCCGTTCAGAGCCGTGCCGGTGAACAGATCGATCCACCTGCCGCGAGGGAGATAGACCTTGCTCGTCGAGGCATCTGCACTGACGGGAGCCGCAAGCAGTGCGTCACCTACGGTGAGCTCGAGGTCGTTCGCCCAGGCGTTCGCATCCGTCGGCCATGTGAGGCCGAGCGGCCGGACGACGGGGATCCCGGTCTTGCTCGCCGAGAGCGCGAGCGAGTACAGGTACGGCACGAGCTCGTAGTGCAGCATCGCCGCGGAACGAAGGCCCGCGACGGCCGCCGGCCCGAGCTGCCAGAAGGTCGCGTTCCGACCGGCGCCGCCGACTTCGAAGATCGGCGTGAGCGCAGCAAACTGCGCCCACCGTACGAAGAGGCTCGCCGTCAGCGTTCCGCTCGCATAGCCGCCGACATCCGACCCCCAGACGGGCGCGCCGCCGATGCCGGCGGTCTGCGCCGCCCTGATCTCACCCTGCAACCCGGTGTAGCTCTGGGGCGCATCCGGCCCGACGAACCCAGGGATGGCCGCCGACGAGCCGGGAGCGGATGCCCGGAACAGCGAGCCGAACCGCGTGCCTTTCGTTCCGGCGAACGCCGCAGCCGCAGCGCGGTCGTACAACAGCGGATATGCGTTCTGCTCGAGGACGCCCGGCCCGCCGACGAGCGTGTCCGGCTCGAGGTTGACCTCGTCGCCGCGGTCGCCCTTGAACCCGTCGACGCCGAGCGCGACCAATTTGCGCAGCCGCGAGACGAAGTCTGCGCGCTCTGCGGGGTTCGTGAGATCGCGGACGAGCGTCTTGTCGTCGCCGGTCATCCAACCGTCGGGATAGCCGGGAAGCGAGCAGTTGCGACGGTCGATCTGAGGCGACACCCAGAGCATGAAGCGCACACCCTGCGCGTGGATCCGGGCGATCATCGCCTTCGGATCGGGATACGTCGAGGAGTTGAACGTCAGCGCGCCGTAGCAACCGCCCGCCGTCGCTCCCTGCTCCCACGGGTTGTCGAGCAACACCCAGCCGATCGGGATGTTGCGCTCGCGAAGCTGCTTGATGTCGTCGAACAACGCACTCGGCCCGGGAACGACGTCGCGCCACTTGATCAGCGCCAGCTGAGGGAGCCACGGCGCGCGGGGCAAGCCCACGGCCTTCGCGTGTGCCGTGAGGACGTCGGTGAGCGACCCGGGCGCGATCGTCATCGCCACCTCGTTGGACGTGAAGCACCAGCGCACGGCCTCGATCGGAGCACCCACGGAGCAGGGCGACGACCCGAGGTCGCACGCGAAGTTCGGGTCGTCGACCGCGCCCGGAAAGCCGATTCGCCCGACCGCGGTCGTGTCCGCCCAAGCTCCGAACCCGGCCGTCGACGCGAAGAACGGAGTCGGAGCCGAGCTCGAGCATTGGTTGCGCACCTTCAGCGGCTGCACGGTGCCGCGCATGTCGACCCAGCGGATCCTCTGACCGGTGCCGAGGAAGTGCGCGTCGCTCTTTGCGGTCATGGCGAGCCCGACGACGGTCGCTCCAGGGACGCGGTAGTCGATGTGCACTCGGCCCGCAGCCGTTTCGACCGTGACACGCGCATTCACTCCAGGTTGGTCCGTCGCCACTGTGTAGACGGAACCAACCCGGCGCGCGAGGTTCGTCAGGCGATGCTCGACGCCGTCGCGCGTCCAGTAGACGAACGGCGCGTCGCCCCCACCGAGCTGCGTGATGTCTTTGCCCCCGCTCGAGACCTGAACGGAGAACGGCTTGCCGGCGACGTGCACCGCTGTGGTCGCCGACTGCGCGCCGCAACCGGCGACGAGGAACGCGAGCAGGCAGAGTCCGCCCAGGCGGCGAGCAATCACGAAGGCTCGAGGATACGCGCGCGCTCGGCCGGTCTGTGTCTACGCGTTACTCGGGCTCGACGGACGCGCGGCCGTTCTCGACGCGAACGCGCCAGAGCCGACCGAACGCCGGGACGCCCGCCAGCGACAGCCCCTCGATCCACGAAGGGAGCTCGGCGTCGGTCACCAGCAACGCTCGTGCGTCCGGATCCGGCTCGAGCCCGAGCTCCGCGCGCAGGAGGAGTAGCGGCGTGCCCGCGGCCCAGGCCTGCGGGCGGGCGGAGCTCGGCACGACGCCGGGCGCTTCCGGGTCGCTGCGATCGAAGCCGGCGAAATGCTCCGGGAGGCGGTACTCGAAGAACGGCGCCGCGTCGAGGTGCGCGCGCACGATCTGACTCGCCTCGGCACGCCGTCCGTGCTGTGCGAGGCCGAGCGCGATCAACGAGTTGTCGTGAGGCCAGATCGTGCCGTTGTGGTACTCGACCGCGTCGAATGCAGGTTCGTCCGCAGCGAGCGTGCGCACCCCCCACCCCGACCAGAGCGGCCCGGACGTGAGGCGCGCGGCGACCTGCTCGACACGGTCCGGCGGAACGATGCCGCTCCAGAGGAGGTGACCCATGTTCGAGGCGAGCGCGTCGACCGGACGCTTGTCGCGGTCGAGGCCGAGCGCGTACCAGCCGTGCTCCTCGAGCCAGAAGACCTCGTTGAACCGCTCGCGCAGCTCCGCCGCTTCACGCTCGAGGCGTGTTGCGGTCTCCTCGTCGCCCCACACCCGCGAAGCAAGCTCGGCGATCCGCAGCTTCGCGTCGTAGACGTAACCCTGTACCTCGACGGGCGCGATCGGCGCCTCCGCGAGCGAGCCGTCGTGGAACACCATCGAGTTCCACGAGTCCTTCCAGTTTTGATTGTCGATGCCGTGTGTCCCGCGGCGCAGGTACTCGACGAATCCGTCGCCGTCACGATCGCCGTACGCATCGATCCAGCCGAGCGCCTTTCGCGCAGCGCTCTCGAGCTCACGCACGATCGCGTCGTCGCCGCTCCACCGCCAAAGCTCCGAGAGCAGGACGAGAAACAGCGGAGTCGCATCGACGGTCCCGTAGTAGCGATCCGTCCACACGAGCGCGGTCTTGCCGCGCCGTAGCTCGTGCACGATCTTCCCCGGCTCCGCATCGCGTTCAGGGTCGTCCACGTCTGCCTGGTCGTCGGCGAGCGCACGCAACGCCGCTGCCGCAGGACCAGGCCCGAGGACGAGCTCCTGGAACGACGTGATCAAGGTGTCGCGGCCGAAAAGCGTCATGAACCACGGCAGGCCGGCGGCAGGAACCATCTCGCTCCCGGCCCAGCGAAGACGCAGCGCCGCCAGATCGGCAAGCGAGTGCGTCCACGTCCGCTCCAGCGCGAGCTCACTCGGCGCTGCGAGCGTCGGCGCCGACCGCCACCAGTCCGCGAGCGAGGCGTCGCGCTCGCGGCGGTCCTCGTCCAGACGCCGGCCGAACGCCGCGGCATCCAGCTCGGGCGTGCCGTTCAGAAGCCACTGCACGGCGACGACGAGCTGCCACTGTCCGCCCGGCTCGAGCCGCAAGCGGGAGGTCGCGGCGCTGCCGTCTCTTCCGTGCGGCGCGGGCTCGAGGTGCACGAGCGTGCGAGCGGGAAAGCCGTCGTCGGCGAACTCGACGGTGCCCGCCTCCTTCCAGTGCTCAGGGCGCGTCGGCGCCACCTCGGAGGTGCCGGGCGCACCGAGGTCCTCGACACGTTTGACCGCGAAGATGTCGGCGAAGTCGGATGCGAGGTCGAGCGCGAGCACGGCGTCCACCGCATGGTCGGAGCGGTTGGTGACGGTGATCGTCTCCTCGAGCCCTCCGCCGACAAATAGCTCGCGCCGCACCTCGAGACCGGACGGCCACCGCAGATCGAAGACGCCGACGTGCGGTGCGCCCTGCTCGAACGAGATGGGCTCGCCGCGCTCGCCGTCGATCGTCAGGACCGACCGCGACAGGAAGCGCGTGTCGGCCGCGAAGAAGCCGGACGCGGATGCGTCCGCGCCGAGGTCGCCCCGCTCGTCGCAGACGACGAACGTTGCGCCGTCGAGAAGCGTCAACCTCACGAGAGGATTGCTTCGCCGCTCTCGAGATCGAAGAAGTGCAGCCGCTTGAGGTCGACGTCGAGCTCGATCGCGTCGTCAGGGCGCACACGTGCGGCCGCGTCGAGGCGCGCGACGACGGTCGCGCGCGGGGCGCCGCCGGTGTCACCCTTGATCTCTGCGAGGTCCTCGGCCGCCTCGCCGTCGGCGAGGCCCTCGAGCACGTCCTCGACGAGCACGGGCCGTGCCTCGATGTCGACGTATGCGAGCAGTTCCGGGCCGAGGGCCTCGATCGTCGTGACGCGGCCGCGCAAACGGCCGCCGGCGCCGTTCGCTGCACCCGGCTCGTCCAGTGCCTCCGGGCGAATGCCGATCGCAACGGGTGTGCCGAGATAGCGCTGCAGCGCAGGCCGGGCACTCACGACGTCGGCAGGCACGGTGAGTGCCGCGGAACCGATGCGGCAGACGACGCCGCCGTCGCTCTGCTCGAGGACGCCCTCGAGCATGTTCATCGCGGGGCTGCCGATGAAGCTCGCGACAAAGAGGTTGGCCGGCCGCTCGTAGAGGTGCTGCGGCCCGTCGAACTGTTGCAGCACGCCGCGGCGCATGACGGCGACGCGGTCGCCCATCGTCATCGCCTCGACCTGGTCGTGCGTCACGTACACCGTCGTCACCGCAAGCTGTCGCTGGATGCGCGAGATCTCTGCGCGCATCTGGACGCGCAGCTTGGCGTCGAGATTCGAGAGCGGCTCGTCCATCAGGAAGACCTGTGGTTGGCGGACGATCGCGCGTCCCATCGCGACGCGCTGGCGCTGTCCGCCCGAGAGGTGCCGCGGCTTCCGGCGAAGGTGATCCTCGAGCCCGAGGATCTTGGCCGTCTCCTCGATGCGACTACTCGCGTCTGCCTTCGACACCTTGGCCATGCGGAGCGGGAACCCGATGTTCTCGGCGACCGTCATGTGCGGATACAGCGCGTAGTTCTGGAAGACCATCGCGACGTCACGGTCGCGCGGCGGGAGGTTGTTGACCACCCGGTCGCCGATCTTGATCTCGCCGTTACTGACTTCTTCCAGGCCCGCGATCATGCGGAGCGCAGTCGTCTTGCCGCAGCCGGACGGGCCGACGAACACGACGAGCTCGCCGTCCTTCACGTCGAGGTTGAGGTCGGTAACGGCGTGCATGCCGTCGTCGTAGATCTTGTTGACCTGTTCGAAGGTGATGCCCGCCATGGTTACTCCTTCACCGCGCCCGAGGACGTGTTCATGATCCGCCGCTGGAAGACGAAGAACAGCAACGCAACCGGGATCGTCATCAGGCATGACGCCGCCAGCTTCAGCGGGTAGCGGTTGCCCGATCCGAGCTGCCCCGACGCGAGCTGCGCGACGCCCTTCGTCAGCGTGTTCAAGCTGCTGCTCTGCGCGGAGATGATGAAGTGCGCGAGCTCGTTCCACGAGCCCTGGAACGACAAGATGAAGATCGTCACGAGCGCGGGACGGGCCATCGGCAGGACGATCGACCAGTAGGTCCGGAAGATGCTCGCTCCGTCGATGCGCGCAGACTCTTCGACGCTGACCGGGATCGACTCGAAGAAGTTCTTCATGATGAAGACGCCGGCCGCGTCGACGAGCAGGGGGATGATCATCCCGTAGTACGTGTCGTACATCCCGAGCTGCCGGATGATCAAGAACTTCGGGATCAGCAACACGACCCCCGGAACCGCCATGACGGCGACGACCGTCGCGAACGCCGCCCCGCGTCCGCGGAAACGGAGACGAGCGAGTGCGTAGCCGGCGAGGCTGTCGAGGAATACGCGAAGGAACGTCACGCTCAACGTCACGATCAGCGAGTTCTTGACCCAGAGGAAGAAGTCCTGATCCGCGCTCAGTTGGTGGAACGCGGTCGTCGTCACCGGCGACGGCACGAGGCTCAGCGGGTTCGCGGTGGCATTCGGCTCCGTCTTGAACGAGGTCACGACGGCGATGACGAACGGGAAGATGTAGACGATCGCGACCGCGATCAGGAAGCTGTAGGTCAGCGTCCGTCCGATGCGTTGGCGGCGAATTGCGCTCTCGGTGCTCCGGAGCCGCGTGGGCGCGGTGGTTGCGCTCATTTCGCACGCCCTCCTGCCGCCGATGCGGCGCGCGCAGGCAGGAACGGGATGCGGCCACGGCGCTGCTTTCGTCCCGGATCACGATCACGCGTGAGAAGCCGCGTGATGACCGTGAGCACGACGATGATCGCGAACAGGATGAAGGCAAGCGCGGCCCCGACGCCCCACTCGTTCGAGTTGAACGATGCGTTGAACGACAGGAAGGCCGGGGTCAAGGTCGTGTTCAGCGGACTGCCCTTCGTCCCGACGTAGATCTGATCGAACACCTGCCAGGTGCCGATCAGACCGAGCGTGACGATCGTGAAGATCGTCGGCCGGATCATCGGCACGGTGATGTGGCGGAACTTCTTCCACTCGGTCGCGCCGTCGAGCGCGGCCGCTTCGTTGACCGACTCGTCGATCCCCTGCAACGCCGCAAGGAACAGCAGCATGAACGTTCCCGAGGTCGTGAACACGGCCATCAGGATGAACACGCACATCGCGACGCTCGGGCCGGACAGCCAGTCCCAGTAGCTCACGCCGAGGAAGAACCCGTTGGCGAGACCGGACGGCGGATTGTGGACGCCGAAGTGCTTGAGGACGATGTGAAAGAGCCCGTCCGGGTCGTAGATCCAGGCTGGACCGCTCAGGCCGACGTAGGACAGCAGCTTGTTGACCGCCCCGTTCGGATCGAAGAGGAAGAGAAAGAGGACGGTGATCGCGACCGAGCTGGTGACGGACGGGAAGTAGAACGCCGTCCGGAAGAAGCCAACGCCCTTGACGCGCCGGTTGACGAAGACGGCCAGCATCAGCGCGACGGCCGTCTGGATCGGCACGACGAAGATCACGTAGTAGAAGTTGTTCCGGAGCGCGGCGCCGAAGTTGTTCTGGTCGAGGCCCGGCTCGGTGAGCAGGTGGCGGTAGTTCTCGAGCCCGATGTAGTGCGCATGCGTGCCGAGCGGGCTGCCGTTGCCGTTCCAGTCGGAGATGCTGACCCAGAGGGCCATCGCGATCGGCACGAGGAGGAACACCCCCAGGATGACGATCACCGGCAGAAGGAACAGCCAGCCGGCGGCCGCTTCGTGACCGCGGATCCCAGGCTCACGGAATCGCTTCCAGCTCACCACCGGGCCTCCCTCGCCTCCTCGAGTGTCGGTGTCTAACAGCCCGGCGGGCGCTTCGCCGGCTCGAAGGCCGGGAAGCGCCCGCCGGGAGCGTTCCTACGACTGGTTCAGGACGGACTGCAGCTCCGACTGGATCCGGTTCAGGATCGTCTTCGGATCCGTGTTCGGAAGAGCCTGTAGCTGCTGGTTGAAGTCGCCGAGCACGGTTCCGATGTTCGGAACGGTCGGGATGCTCTTCGAGTAGTCCGCGCCGGCAAGGAACGGCGAGAACTTCGGGTAGAGCGCACTCCACGGCTTCCGATCCGCCTTCACGGAAGGCATGACGCCGAAGGCCTTCGCGTTGCCCATCTGCACCTTCGTCTGGGTCAGGTACGTGATGAGCGCCATCGCCTCGGCCTTGTTCTTCGAGGCGGCTGCGAGGCCCCAGCCCCCGTCGTACTGGAGGGTTCCCTTGGTGCCGGTCGGACCGGCGGGAAGCTCTGCGACACGCCAACCCACGGTCGGGTAGTCGTGCTGCATCGCGCCGGAGATCCAGTTCCCCTCGATCGTCATCGCGCATTCCTTCTTGCCGAAGCCCTCGCCGCCCCAGCCTGCACCGATCTGGTTCGTGAGCTTCATCGAGCCGGCCTTGATCATCGACTTGACGAAGGTGAAGGCAGCGATGTTCGCCTTGCTGTTCACGGTTGCGGTCTTGCCGTCCTTCGAGACGAGCCAGCCACCGTTCTGCAGCATGAACACGCCGAGCCGGTGGAACTCAGGGTTGGTGCAGAGCCCGACCTGGCCGTTCCGCGTCAGCTTCTTCGACACGGCAGCCAGCTGCTTCCACGTCTTCGGGAGGTCGGCGTTCGTCAGCTTTGCACTGCTCCACGACGCCGTGTTGATGATGAGCGCGAGCGTCGAGAAGTCCTTCGGCGCGGCGTACAGGTGGCCCTTGTACGTGTACGCCGACTTCAGCGACGGATAGAACGAGTTGACGTTCTTCAGGTTGTCGAGCGGAGCAAGGTCGCCCGCCTTGGCGTAGGTCGCGACCTGGTCGTTCCCCAGATAGAAGATGTCGGCCGGGTTGCCCGACGCGAATCCCTGGGCGAGCTGCTGACCGAGGTCCGAGGCGACGATCACCTTGGCGGTGTTGCCGGTCTGCTTCGACCACGCCCGTGCGGCGTTGTTGACGGCGTAGGTCTCCGCGGGTCCCGAGCTGCCGATCAGCGCGGTGATCGTGACACCGGCCTTGTGGCTCTGTTGCCCTGCCAGAGCCACACCGGTCGTCAGGGCAAGCGCGGCGACCGCGACGGCCGCCAGAGCGAGCTGCCAGCGGACACCCTGGGTGGTCCGTTGCGCGTTCACTTCAGAGTTCCCCTCCTTCGTCCTTCATTGGAACCGCTTCCAGTCGACCACGGGGCGGCGAGAATACCGCGTTCACCACGCTGTTTCAAGCCGGAACCGGCTTGACTTCCGGACGCTCGGCAGGCAAAACACCGGTACGGGATGGAAGCGGTTCCCAACACGCCCGCCCGGATCGCCGACGTCGCTGCGCACGCCGGCGTGGGCATCGCCACCGTCTCCCGCGTCCTCAACGAGCGGGGGAGCGTTGCTGCCGCGACGCGCGAGCGGGTGCTCGAGGCGATTCGGATCCTCGAGTACCACCCGAGCTCGGTCGCTCAGGCCCTGTCGCTCAAGCGGACGCTGGTCATCGGCGTCGTGCTGCCGTTCCTGACCGAGGCGTCGCCGATCGAGCGTGTCCGCGGCGTCGTGACGGCCCTCGCGTCGTCGCCGTACGACATCGCTCTCTACGACGTCGAGTCCGCCGACCGCCAGCAGCGGGCCTTCCGCCTGCTCGCCGACGCGCATCGCACCGACGGGCTGCTGGTCGTCTCCCTGATCCCTCCGAATGAGGAAGTCCGCCGGCTGAGCGCCGGGTCGATCCCGTGCGTCCTCATCGACGCACACCACGACGGCCTACCGAGCGTCGTGATCGACGACATCGCCGGCGGCGAGCTCGCCACGCGCTATCTCCTCGAGCTCGGCCATCGGCGCATCGCGTTCATCGGAGATAAGCCGGCCGACCCGTTCCGCCGGCAATCGAGCCGCGACCGCACGATCGGTTACGAGCGCGCGCTCGCTGCGGCATCGATTCCCGTTCGGCGGGACTACGTCCGTGAGGGAACGCAGAGCCGTCACCTCGCGCGCAACATCGCGGGGGAGCTGCTTCGTCTTCCCGAGCCGCCGACGGCGGTGTTCGCCGCGTCGGACGTGCAGGCGCTCGGTGTCCTCGAGGCGGCGCGCGGGCTCGGGATCGACGTGCCGGAGCAGCTGTCGGTGATCGGCTTCGACGACATCGAGATCGCCAGCTACGTCGGCTTGACCACCGTGCGGCAGCCGCTGTTCGAGAGCGGCCGGCGCGGCGCCGAGCTCCTGCTCCAGGCACTGGCGGGGCAGCCGGCGCCGGTGCAGGTCGAGACGCTGCCGCTGGACCTCGTCGTGCGCGGCACGACTCGGCCGCCTCGCTGACGCGCCTGATTTCTCCGTCGCCTCCGGCCATGCAATGATCTCTGCATGGACGCGAGCCGCCTCGAGAACGTCGCCATCTTCTCCGACCTGACGAAGGCCGAGCTGGAGCGCGTGTCTCGCTGGACGGACGAGGTCTCGGTGCCCGAGGGCTACGAGCTCGCGCGCGAAGGGCAGTTCGCCCACGAGTTCTTCATCATCGAAGACGGGATTGCGGCGGTCGTCGCGAACGGCGACCGGATCGCCGAGCTCGGAGCAGGCGACTTCTTCGGCGAGATCGGCCTGCTCGAGACCGAGCGGCGCACCGCCAGCGTCATCGCGACGACGCCGATGGAGCTGATCGTGATGTTCGAGCGCGAGTTCCGGCAGATGGAACGCGAGATGCCGTCGGTCGCCACGCGCGTCCGCTCGGCAATTCGCGCGCGGCTCGAGGCGAACTCTTAGGCGCATCCTGATCCGGTCCTAGGAAGCGGTCGAAGACTGCTTCCCATGACCAAACCACGGAAGTCCCAAGTAGTGATCGCCGTCGCCGCCGCGAGTCTCGCGGGCGCAGGCGCAGCGGTCGCGGAGTCGAGTCACACTCACTCCAACGCGCTCCCGCACGGCCTGCGCGCCGACGGCCCCGGCGGGATGCACGACGATCTCTCGGTCGCGGCCACGTACCTCGACCTGACGGAGAGCGAGCTCCAGACGAAGCTCCGGAGCGGCAAGACGATGGCGCAAGTCGCGAACGCGACCGACGGCAAGTCCGCCGACGGCCTCATCGACGCCCTCGTCGACGCGGCGAAGAAGCACATCGCGGCCGACGTGTCGAGGGGTCGGGTCACGCAGTCCCAGGCCGACGGGATCCTGTCCGGACTCAAGCAGCACATCACCGCACGCGTCAACTCGATGGGGCCTCCCGGCCGGCCGCACGGACGCGGCGGCCCGCACGGGGGCCTCGACGCCGCCGCGACCTACCTCGGGCTCTCGGAAAGCGCCCTCCGGACGCAGCTGAAATCGGGCAAGACGCTCGGCGACATCGCCGACGCAACCTCGGGCACGTCGAAGGCGGGGCTGATCGCCGCGCTCGTCGCCGACGAGAAGTCCCACCTCGCTCAGGCTGTGAAGGATGGGAATCTGACCCAGTCCCAGGCCGACGACATGGCCGCGAACATCGAGGCGAGAGCCACCGACCTCGTGAACGGCAAGTTGCCGGGCCGGACGGACGGGCCTCCGCCCGGAGACGGAGGATCGCCGCCGGCGTAGTGCACATCGGCGAGGATCCGCGACATGCGGATCCTCGCCGCTCTCCTGCTCGCGCTCGTCGCGCCGGCGCAACCGCCGATCGTGCAGAAGCCGATCCCGTTCGGCAAGGAGCGACGCGCGGAGACCGCGGCGTATGCGAAGCGCCACTACGGCCTCAACACGTGGCGGCTCACGAATCCTCACGTGATCGTCGAGCACTACACCGCGAGCACGACGTTCGCTTCCGCCTGGAACACGTTCGCGAGCGATACGCCGGACGTTGAGCTGCACGAGCTGCCGGGCACGTGCGCCCATTTCGTCATCGACCGCGACGGGACGATCTATCAGCTCGTGCCGCTGACGATCATGTGCCGACATACCGTCGGTCTCAACTGGACGGCGATCGGGATCGAGCACGTCGGCACGAGCGACGCGCAGATCCTGTCCAACCCGAGACAGCTCGCGGCGTCGCTTCGGCTCACGTTGTGGCTGATGCACCGCTACGCCATCTCGCTGCCGAACGTGATCGGCCACAGCGAGAGCCTGACGAGCTCGTACCACCACGAGCGCTACGCGCCGTGGCGCTGTCAGACGCATGCGGACTGGACGCACGCCGACATGACGACGTATCGCGCCCGGCTCGCAGCGCTCGCGCGGGCCGAGCATGTGGCGATCTCGAACACCGGGCACCCGGGTCCCACGACCTGCTAGACCGGCGGACAGTCATCAACCTAGCTCTGACGAACCTGGTTGCGGCGCAGCCGGATCCAGGTTCCTGTCTTTGCGGCTCGGGCGTACCATCTCGCCATGAACGGCGCGCGGCGGCTGCTTCTGCTGGCACAGCTCGCGTTCTGGTCCTGCGTGCTCCTCTGTCTTGCGGTGACCGGCGGCGGGCTCGGGCACAACCACGGCTTCAGCGTCTACGGCGGCAAGTGGACGACGATCCTGCCGTGGGCGGTCGGCATCGCGGCCGCCGCGGTGCTGATCTGGCGCGCCGCCGACGCACTGGCACACGACGACCCGCCGCTCGCGCGGTGCCTACGCGTCAACGTCCTCCTGCTCGTCTTCATCCTGCTCACGCCCGACTCGATCGATCAGTTCTTCTATGTCGCGCACATCGTCGCGAGCGTCGCGCTGTTCCTCTTCCAGGCAATCGTCGGCCTGTGGCTCCTCGTCCGGACACGGTCGAACCTCGTCCTCCAGCTCTATGTGCTGCAGATCGCAGCCGGTCTCGTCGCCGGCGCGTCGCAGGCGCAGTGGATCGGGCTCTTGAGCCCGGGCATCTTCGTGTTCCAGCTTGCGTTCGGTGCGCTGCTCTACGCCGTCACGAGCTCCAGGTCGGCGCGCAGCGCCGCGAGGTCGAAGCCGTTCGGTGCACGACCGCGGTCGAGGAAGTCACGCGAGAGGATGCAGTAGGCCTCGTCGCAGTAGCGGTCCCAGAACGACCACGTCATCGACTTGAGGCTTCCCCACGTGACGATCGTCAGCCCTTCCGCGTCGTAGCGGACTACGTCCACCGCGTGACCGCCCCACGAGCCGGGCCGGTCGTCGCCGGCCAGCGAGCCGTTCCAGTCCCACGTGGCTTGATCCTGTGCAGAGAGCGGCAGCGCGAGGCCGATGTAGAGCCCGCCGAAGATCCAGCCGGCCGCCTGGACGAGGCGGTGATCGCTCGTCGAGACGCGCGCGAACGCGCCGATGCGGTGATGCCCGACGCCGTGCTTGCGCCAGTCGCGCAGCACGTCGAGCTCGACCGCGCCCTCCTCGCCGGTCTCCGGATCGACGATCTTCACGCGGTCGAACGCCGTGAGCACCGCCGACTCGGTCACCTCGACCGCCGAGCCGTGCGCCTCAGCCGTCCATGCCTCGATCATGTGCGCCGCGGCCGCGGTGGTGCAGTCGCCGATGCGGTCGTTCGCATACATCGGCCATTCGGCGACGTGGCCGGTGAGGTCGATCTTCACGGGCGGCTCGGGCAGCTGTGCCCGGTCGATGTAGCGGGAGAGCGTGAGCGTGCGGACGTCGACGCGCGGCGTGACCTTGCCGAGCTTGCGCGCCGCGATCTCGATGGTTGCCATGCGGCCTCCTTAGGGACGGAGCCGCAGCGACCGGGCGAGCCTACAACTATGCGTTGTCGCGTGCCCAGGCTGCGAGCAGGCCGCGGTAGTGCGCGACGAAGTGGTCGTGCTCGTGCGCCGGGAACGTCGAGCGCACCGTGTTGACGAGCACGTCGTCGAACTCCGTCGAGGTGAACCACTCGTGGGCGACCTCGTCGAGATGCCCCAGGTGGGTCGCGCAGAACTCCTCGTACTGCGGCACCTGGAAGTACGCGTCGGCGAGCTCGCGGTACTTCGCGAGCTTCTCCTCGTATGAAAGGTCGTCGCGATCTCCCCAGACGAAGTAGTCGCGCGAGTTCTGGTTGACGAGCATCTCGCGGCGCGTCACCGCGCAGAACGCCGACCAGCGCACGAGCGCCTTGATCGCCCACGGGAAGTAGTAGTGCAGCGACGTGAGCGCCACATCCGGCGAGGCGTTCGCGTAGTCGATCGGGTATGCGATGCCGTCCTTCACGATCGTCTCGCAGGAGTTGAACTCCCAGCGGAAGAACGCGTTCACGAGGCGCGAGATCGTGATCACCTCCTCGCCGAGGTCGGGCGTGAGGAAGTCGTGGCGTACCTGGTACCGGTCGTGCATCGGCTTCGACGGGTCGAACCACATCGACATCGTCTCGGCCCCGATCGAGAGCGAGCGCACGAAGACGTCGAAATCTTCGAGTGCGGTCTGGAGGTGCATCATCCGCTCGCCCGACTCGTCGTAACGCGCGCGCAGGTCCTCGGGCGAGCCGACGCGCGACACGCCGACCCATTGGCCGCCGTCGAACGGCTTCATGAAGAGCGGATAGCCGATGTGTCCCCCGATCGCTTCGAGGTCGAACGGCGCGTTGTACCGCTCGGCCGTCGGCTGGAAGCGTGGATTCTGGGGCGGCACCTTGTGCGGGATCAGCCACGTCTCCGGGACGCGGATGCCAAGCCGCATCAGCGCGCAGTACGCCGAGTGCTTCTCCATCGCCTGGAACGTGAACGGGTTGTTCAACAGATAGATGTCGTCCATCAGCGACACCTTCTTCAGCCACGCGCGCGGGAGGTCGTACCACCAGGCAAGCCGGTCGATGACGATCGAGTAGCGCGGGCGGTAGCGGAGGTCGAACGGCTCGTTGACGATCCGCTCGGTGCGCAGCTCGTTCCCGTCGACAGGCCCGAGGCGGGAGACCATCGCCTCGAATGCGGCCGGCCAGTCCTCTTCGGTGCCGAGCAGCAGGCCGATGACGTGCTGGTTCACGAGACGAACCTTGGCAGATGGTGGGCGAGCTGGCGTCGCCAACTCGGCCAGTCGTGCGGGACGTCGTGCCCCCAGAGGTCGACCTCGTTGGGGATGCCCTTCTCCGTGAGGAGCGCGCCGAAGCGCTTCGTCGAGTCGAGCGCCCCGGTCGTGTCCTCCCACTGGCCCTGGCCGCAGACGAGGAGGACGGACGCCTGGCGGCGCAGCCAGTCGAGATGGTCTCCGTGCAGGTGCGCGACGTAGTCCATCGGGTTGTTGAAGTAGACGGCCTCGCCCCGCTCGCCGCCGCCCTGCACGGAAACGTCGTAGACGCCGCTCATCCCGATCGCGAGCGAGAAGAGGTCGGAGCGCTTGAGGCAGAAGTTGACCGAGTGGTACGCACCGAACGACGCGCCGATCGCCATCAGCTCGTGCGTGTGCGAATCGGCCTGCACGAATGGCACGAGCTTTGTCAGCACCCACCATTCGTAATGACCATGCCGCCGTGCTCGTTCCTCGAGGGGAAGGTCTCCGCGCGTCCAGCTGTCGCGGTCGAACGACGGCACGCAGTAGAGCTTCACCTTGCCGCCGTCGAGGAGCGGTGCGATCGCCTCGACCATGCCGCGGTCTTCCCAGTCGTGCGGCGCGCCGTTCTCCGACGGGAAGGCGACGAGCGGCCGCCCGTAGTGCCCGTACGCGAGGACCGAGCCGCCGTCGATGTCGACGACGCGACGGTTCACGCTGCGGCCTCGATGATCGCGGGCAGGTGCGGGTCGAACGCGTCGCGCCAGCACGTCCAATTGTGTGCGTCGCGCACGTGCGCAAGCCATGCCGGGTAGCCCTGGGCACGCAGCGCCTCGGCGACGGCTTCGTTGTTCGAGCGGTTCTCCTCGGCCGTTCCGCACGTGATCGCGACCGGGATCGGGCGTGCACCTTCGAGGCCGCGCAGCACCGTCCCGATGAACCGGGTGATCCTGCGGTAGCGCGGGAACGTGCTCTCTTGCTTGTCGGAGCGCTGCCGGAAGAAGCTGCCGGACTGCAGGAGGAGGCCGTCGAACAGCTTCGGGTGCCGGCGGTGCGCGTGCAGCATCGCGAGGCCGCCGAGGCTCGCCCCCATCCCGATCCGGCGATCGTGCGGCGCGTGCTTCGAGATCTCGGGCAACAGCTCGCGTGCGAGCGCGGCCGCGTAGAGCGCGGAAGCGGAGTAGGTCTCGTTGCGGTCGACCGGCTGGATCAGCGCGGCACGGAGCGGCGGGATGCGCTCTTCCCAACTCATGACGTCGAGAAATCGGGTCAGGCCGGAGTACTCCGCGTACTCGGGGCCGTCGTGTGCCACGAGGAGCGGGGCGTCGAGCCCCGGCGGATCCGGGGTCGCGTAGATCAAGACGTGCACGCGGGCGACGAGTCGGCGGCAGCGGATCTCGAGCCGTTCGATCGGCCCGGCATCAGCGACCGAGTCGAGCCACGCAGGCGCCTCGTACTCGGGCCACTCGACGACCGACTTGTCGCCGAACGGACCCGGCGCGCGCAACGGGCTCGCCGGATCGGGCAGGAAGCGGCCGTCGATCCCGAGCAGGTACTCCATGCGGTCGACCTCTGGCCGCTGGAACTCGAGGCTCCACGCGCCGTCGCTCCACTCGAACGGCGGGCCGAGGCGCGGACGCGCAACCTCCTGCGCGAGCACTACCTCGCGGTAGCCGCGGTCGGGATCGGGCACGGTGAGCTCGACCGCGTCCTCACGGACGCGGGGCGGGCTCAGCGCGGTTTCTTGCTTCGGTTCTGACGTGCGCGGATCTTGTACTCCCGCAGACGCTCATGTCGCAGTAGGTGATTCCGTCGCGCCTCGATCGCCTCGAGCTCGCGCTGCAGCTTGACGTACGACTGCCAACGCTCGGCCGTCAGCGAGCCGTCCGCGAGGGCGGCGCGGATCGCGCAGCCGGGCTCCTGGTCGTGGTTGCAGTCGGAGAACCGACAGTTGGTCGCGATCTCCTCGACGTCGCCGAACGTCTGCTCGAGGTCGGCGTCCCAGAGCTGCAGCTCGCGGATGCCGGGCGTGTCGAGGATGACACCACCGGCGTCGAGCACGATCAGCTCGCGGTGGGTGGTCGTGTGACGGCCGGCGTGGTCGTCTGCGCGCACCTCGTTCGTCGCGAGCACCTCCGAGCCGACGAGCGCGTTGACGATCGTCGACTTGCCGACGCCCGACGAGCCGAGCAGCACGGCGGTGCGGTTCGGCTCGAGCCACGGCCGGAGCTGGTCGAGGCCGGCGCCGGCCTTCGCCGACACGGCGAGCGTCGGGCACGCGCCGAGCGTGACCATCTCGACCTCGTCGAGGTACGGCGCGACGTCGTCGACGAGGTCAGTCTTCGTGAGCAGGACAATCGGTTGCGCGCCGCTCTCCCACGCCATCGCGAGGTACCGCTCGAGCCGGCGCACGTTGAAGTCGAGTGGGAGCGCCTGCACGAGGAACGCGACGTCGATGTTCGCCGCGAGCACCTGTTCGCGCGCGGCCTGCCACACCTCCTTGCGTGAGATGTGCGTCCGGCGTTCGAGCACCCTCTCGACGAGGTTCGTGGCCGGATCGAGCCCGACCCAGTCGCCGACGGCCGGAAGCTCGTCGCTTTTGAAGAGCCGCGTCGTCGCGCTCGCGCGCACCTCGCCCGCTTCGGCGATCAGGTCGTATGCGCCCCTGTGTTGGATCGCGACGCGCGCAGGGACGAGCCCGGCGGCGCGGTGATCGGCGAACGAGGCTTCCCAGCCGTCGTCCCACCCCAGTTTGTGCAGCAACGTTTCCGTGGACGGAAGTGTCAACCAAAAGCTCCTTTGCGCGTGGATGAACGGGCGTCGCGCCCGTCACGCGCGCGTCAGGAGACGCTGCGGCGGGCGGCGGCGCAGGGCGCGGTGATCGCGTACAGCACAGTCGTCATGTCTCCGCACCTCCCTTTCGCGTCGCCGGAACGAACCAAGGGTACATTGTGCCGACCGTGGCGCGGTGAGGTTCCGAACCGGGTCAGATCCGGGAGGAAGCAGCCCTAAGGATCCCTCACCGGTGCCGCGGCCTTTACTTCAGGTGCGAGATCAGGTCCCGAAGCTCCGGGAAGGTGCCGGCCTGCTGCTTCGACCAGATCGTCTCGCCGTCGGCGATGACGTCGAACTGGCTCTTCTCCCCTGCGATCATCTCGGCGTGGTGGCCGAGCCCGTTCAACTCCGCCACGAGACTCGCGGCGCGTTTGTCGTACCCGTTTCAGACGGGGCAGTAGTAGATCGCGATGCTCGCCATCAGCCGACTCTAGCGTTCGGGAAACCGGTGACCGCGCAGCCGGGTATGACCTTGTATGTGGTCACTACTCCATACACGCATTTTGCTCGTGACACTCGCGGCCTTGCCGCTCGTCCTCACCGCCTGCGGTAAGGGCGGCGGCGGTTACTAAGCAGCCTGGTCGAGGTCGGCGTCGGTCTCGAGCTCCTGCTCGACGATCGCGACGATCTCGCGCTCTGAATAGCCGGCGAGCTGCGCCGCCTCGACGAGGTGGAGCAGCTGGTGGTGCGGTGCGGTGGTCTCGATCCCTTCCACGGGTTCTCCTCTTCTTGGGGTCAGCTCCACGGTAGTGGGAGCACTCGTGGCGAAGGGGTAAGAATTGTGTTGCGGTGCTACGTTTGAAGCCTCTTCCGGGCGCATAGCTCAGCGGGAGAGCGCTCGCTTCACACGCGAGAGGTCCCTGGTTCGATCCCAGGTGCGCCCACCTCCCCACCCGACGCAGGGGCGCGTTTCTGCTCCTCGCCCGGCCGAAGTATCGTTCCGAGCGGTTCTGGGCACATTCGGCCGGTGCCGAAGTCCGTGACCGGGACCAGCCCAGCTGCCACGCGGCCGAAAGACCGCATCCTCAGCCGTGAACTGTCGGCGCTCGACCTGAACCAGCGCGTCCTCGAGCTGGCTGCCGATGCGGACGAGCCGCTCCTCGAGCGCGTGCGCTACTGCGGAATCGTCTCGAGCATCCTCGACGAGTTCTTCATGATCCGCGTCGCCGGGCTGCTCGACCAGGCGCGATCGGGGCTCATGGTGCGGTCGGCGGACGGACGGCTTCCGCAACAAACGCTTCGGGAGATCCGCACGCGGGTTCTGGCGCTGAGCCGGGACCAGGCAAAACTCTGGTCAGAAGACATCTGCCCAGCCCTCGCAGCCGAATCGATCGAGATCGGCACCGTCGAGGAGCTCTCGAAGCGCGAACGGGAGCACTTGCATCGGCGCTTCGACCGCGACGTTCTCCCGGTTCTGACCCCGCTCGCGATCGGCCCCGGTCAACCGTTTCCGTTCATCTCTCCGCTGTCGATCAGCCTGGGACTGTTCGTCCGGAGCACGAAGACGGACGAGGTGCGCTTCGCCCGCTTGAAAGTGCCCGAAGGCCTGTCTCGCTTCATGCGTCTCGACGACGACGGGCCGCTCCTGCCGCTGGAGCATGTGATCGCGTACTTCTTGCCGCCGTTGTTCGCCGGGATGGAGGTCGAAGAACAAGCGCTCTTCCGGGTCACGCGCGATGCCGATTTCGAGGTCTCGGACGAGGCGGACGACCTGCTCGACGCCGTCCAGACGGAGCTGCGGCGGCAGCCGTTCGGCGCCGTGGTCAGACTCGAGGTGTCGGAGTCGATGTCGACCGGAATGCTGGCGCAATTGAAGGACGGCCTCGGAATCGACGACGCCCAGGTCTACCCGGTGCGCGGCCTCATCGACATGTCCGAGCTTGCGGAGATCGCAGCGCTCGACCGGCCCGAGCTCAAGTTCGACCCGTGGCTCGGGGCGAAACCGCGTCCATTCGGCTCGACGGACGAACGCGCCCTCTTCGGCTCGATCCGTCAAGCCGATGCGCTCGTGCACCTCCCGTACGACTCGTTCGCTGGAAGCGTCGAACAGTTCGTGGATCAGGCGGCCCGAGACCCAAAGGTCCGTGCTCTCAAGACGACTGTGTACCGAACGAGCGACGACTCGGCGCTCGCGCCGGCGCTCATCGCGGCCGCCGACAGTGGCAAGCAGGCTGTTTGTCTCGTCGAGCTCAAGGCCCGCTTCGACGAGCAGCGGAACATCGAGTGGTCACAGCGACTCGAACAGGCAGGCGTACACGTCGTCCACGGAGTACCACGGCTGAAGATTCACGCGAAGACGACTCTCGTCGTCCGGCGCGACGCCGATCGCCTCCGCCGCTACGCGCACATCGGAACCGGCAACTATCACGCTGACACGGCGCGACTGTACGAAGACTTCGGTTTGTTCACGGCCGACGAAGACATCACCGCCGACGTCGCTGACCTCTTCAACTATCTGACCGGCTTCAACGAGCCGCAAGGTTTCAGAAAGCTGCTCGTCGCGCCGTTCAACCTCCGCGAACGCCTCGTCCGTGAGATTCGGTCGACGACCGCCGCCGCCGAAGCCGGCAAGAAGTCATCGATCAGGATCAAGGTCAACGCCCTTCACGACCGTCAGATGATCGAAGAGCTCTACGCGGCCTCGTGCTCAGGCGTTCGGATCGACGTCGTGTCCCGCCGAATTTGCGGGCTCCGGCCAGGCGTCAAGGGCATGAGTGAGAACGTTCGGGTCAGAAGCGTGCTCGGTCGGTTCCTCGAGCACAGTCGGTTCTTCATCTTCCGCCGCGGCAAGGAGTCGAGCTACCTGCTGGGAAGCGCCGATCTGCTGCCACGGAATCTCGACCACCGGATCGAAGTGGTCACGCCGATCGGATCGACCCGCCTGCAGTTCGAGCTCGACACCGTCTTCGACGAACTGATGGCCGACAACACGCAGGCGTGGGAACTCGGCGAGGACGGTTCATGGGTGCGCGCCCAACCGGCCAAGGGCGACCAGCCGCGGAGCGCGCAAGCGGAGCTGATGCGGCGGGCAGGCACGCGCCGCTGAATCAGCCATCGACGAGCAGGCCGGTGATCGGCCCGAGCGCGCGACTCGAGCGCCGCGAGACGTGAGGCAGCCGGACGAGCCTGTGCGTCAACGGAAGGCCGGCGTCACGCAGGTCGAGTTGTTCTCGACTGATCGGCTTCCAGAAGTCGTCGATCGCAACAGTCGAATCGGTGGGAACATCGTCGATGTCGAGCTCGAGATGCTCTGCGAACAGCCGCAGCCGCGTTTGCCGTGCGAGCTGCGGATCGTGCGCGACGACGTTCATTTCGGTGTCGTTGAACAATGAATGCTCGTTGAGATTCGCCGAGCCGAGCGTGAGCCACGCATCGTCGACGATGGCGATCTTCGCGTGGACGTAGACCGGTTCCCGCAGGTTTCCCGACCGCGCGTACAGCGTGCACGCGAGCAGATGTCCGCGATCCTCGTCCGCCTCGATCAGATGCCCGAGCACTCCCCGAGTGTCGTCCGCTCCGGTGTTCGGTTTCGAAGGAAGCAACAGCACCATTCGGAAGTCTGGATGGGGCGGATTCGAGATCTTCTCGTGCAGGACGACCTCGATCTCGGGCGACCAGAGGAACTGGTTCTCGATGTAGATCAGCCGTTCCGCGGACTTGAACGCGCGGACGTAGGACTCGAGGATCGTAAAGTCGCCTCGCGGCACCGCCGAGTACACCTTCTCGGGGACGGTGCGAACGATCTGGAGCTCGGTGGCTCCAGCGGCCTTCTGCGGTTCGACAGGAGCGAGCCGCTCATTCGTCACCTCGTGCCAGCGCATTCGAAAGTGCTCGGCCACGTCACCGACGACGGGACCCTCCAGCCGTGCGCACGCGTCGTGCCAGCCGAGGCTCGCGCGCGACGGATGGGCGCTCGAGTCATAGCGATCGCCCGACTCGGAGGTGAGGTCGATGCCGCCGACGAATGCAACGCGGTCGTCGATCACGATCGTCTTCTCGTGGTGGCAGTGCATCGGCCGTTCCTTGGCGTCGAGCGCACACTGGATCTTCGTGTCGGAAACGAGCCGCTCACGCATCGAGCGGACATCCCTTCGCGAGGGACGAAAGAGCGGCAGCGGCGCGCCTGCCCACACGAGAACGCGGACATCGATGCGCTCGGCCAGCTCGGCGAGCAGCATTCGGAGAACGACGAGCTCGCCGTCGCGCCTCAACGCAAAGTCGGGCGAGAAGTGCCAACCGGTCAAGTGGACGTGACGCTGCGCCGCTCGAAGCTCCTGCGCGACTACCGGGAGTGCCTCCTCCCCGTCGATCAAGATCTCGATCGCGTTTCCTTGTCGAGGCGGCGGCGGGCCTGACGCCCAACCGCCCGGCGGCGGGTCGATCCGTCCTGCCTGATCGATCCGACCGAGGCGCCGATGGTGGTGGCTGCAGATCTGTTGGGAGATCTGTTCGCCGACCCAGCACTCGACTGGGAATACCACCTTCCTCAGGCGGTCGGCCAGCGCGTGACCGGCCGGCGCCTCGTCAGATGCGTCGATATCGGGCATCGCTGAGCGAGTACGCAGCGAACGCGATCAGGCCCGCAGCGACAAGGCCGAGGATCACCGGCCCGTACGAGTGGTGGACGAGCTTCGCCAGAGCCCCGTCGAGACCGACCGCCGCCCGCGGGTTGAAGTCGATCGCGGCCTTGACCAGGAAGATCCCGACGAGACCGAACACGACGCCGCGGGCGATGTAACCGACCGTCCCGACGCGGCCGATCCAGCGCCGCACCTTCGGAGCCATCTCCTCGACCTTCGAGTCTTGGAGGAAGTCCTGGCTGAGACCGCGATAGACCTGGTAGAGGGCAACCCCAACCATGATCACCCCGGCAATTCCGACGATCCAGGTACCCGCCGGCCAGCCGAGCACACCGGCAGTGGCCTTCTTCGGACTCGCAGATCCGCCGCTCCCTCCTGATCCGAGGAGGATCTCGATCGCAATGAGGCACATGCCGCCGTAGACGAGGCCACTCGCAGCTGCGGCGACCCGATCGATTCCCGAATCGGAACCTTCGGGACCGTGCCCGATCGCCGCCCGGATCAGCCGCCACAGCGAGTAGCCGGCGAGACCAATCGCGATCAGCGTCAACAGCAGCTTGCCGAAAGGCTGGTGCGCCACCGTCCGCAGAGCGCCCTGCTGGTTCGTCAGCTTGCCACCGTGGCCGAGCGCGACCTTCAGCGCCAGGATGCCGATGATCGCGTAGATCAAGCCGCGCGCCACGAACCCGGCGCGCGACAAGACCTCGAACGCATGCGAGTTGACGAAGCCGCGACCTGCCGCCCGCGCTTCGGTTGATCCGCGTCTCACACTTGGTGTGTCGTGCATTGTGGACCCGCTCCTCTCAGTTCGCCGACGCAGCTTCGTGAACCATCGGGACGCAGACCGAGAGCGCACCGGACACGGCCCTGACCTTGAACTCATTCACCTTCTTGCGATCGCCACCATCGAGCTCGAAGAGGACCTTCCGGTTCAGCTTCACCTTCACCGTGTGCGCCTTCGTCGTCTGCGCGAGAGGCGAGCTCGCAGGCGTGCCAACAGCGGCACGCGCCATCATCCGGCCCCATTCGAGCAAGCCTTCCGCCGTGACCACTCCGACATCGAGCCTGCCGTCGTCGACCCGCGCGTCCTCGAATAGATCAACGCCTCCGAACAGCTTTCCGACGTTGCCGAACAGGATGCAGCTCGCCTTGCCCTTGTACCACGGGGCCCCGTCCACTTCGATCTTCGCTCGGAAGGGCTTCGAGCGGAGGCTCTTCGAGCCGCTCCATACGTAGGCCGCGCGTCCGACGCGCTCCTTCAAGCCTCCGTCGTCAGCTCCACGAATCATCGCGGCATCGAACCCGACGCCTGCCATGACGGCGAAATGCTCCTTGCCGAAGCGGCCGACGTCGATCGTCCGTCGTGCACCACGCAGACCGATCGCGACCGCCTCCTCGATGTCCTGCGGCACGCCGAGATTCATCGCGAAGAGGTTCGCCGTTCCGGCAGGGATGATCGCGAGGTTGGTTCCGGTTCCGGCGAGCACATCGGCACAGCGCTGCACCAACCCGTCACCACCCCACGCGAAGACGAGCTCGGCACCATCTTTCACGGCGCGGCGTACCTGGGCGGGCGCCTTTCGACTCTTCGGCACCTCGACCCAGAACGGATCGGTCACGCCCTGCGACTCGAGGACACGGCGCAGCTCTGGCAATCCGCCACCAAGCGACTTACCCGAATGTGCGATGACGGCGACCTTCACGCCGCCCGACTCTCCGCAACTGCACGCGCGACTCGGCACGCGGTCACAACGACGCACAGCGCGAGAATCCCGACGGTGATCCCCCCGGCGACGTCGAGCGGATGGTGCATCCCTCGATACATGCGCGACGTGGCGACGAAGGCGACCATTGCGAGCGCTGCGATCCACGCCGCAGCGCGCAGACCATTCGCACGGAACCTCGATGTAAGGAGCAGAGCGATACCGGCATAGACGGCGATCGCGGCTGCGGTGTGCCCGGATGGGTAGCTGGCGTTCACAGGCAACTGCTCGAGCCGCGCGACTGTCGGCCGATGCGAGTGGACGACCATCGTCGTCGCCCGGTACGTGCCCGACTCCACACCGAGCGCGAATGCGGAGTACGCCGCGAGCCGCCACTGACGGAACGCCGCGAATGCGAGCGCCCACACAGCAGCGATAATTGGGAGCACGACGCCGCCTCCGACAATCGATCCGACGAGTGACGCGTGCGTGCGGGTCGGTGTCCGGTGCGCGGCCAGCCACGCGTTCGCGCGTTCGTCCGCGGCGCCGATTCCGAGCGACGGTTCGATCACGTGGGTGACGAGCAGCCCCAGGAGGATCGACAGGGCGGCAATGACTGCGAATCCGCCGAGAACGACGACGACGAACGCGAGAACCGGGTGGAACGACTCGAAGCCGCGCGAGAGCCTGCCGGACACTCCGTCACGGCGCGGCTCAAGGACCGGGATGACCCAACGATCCGTTCCACGGCCCCGCACCTGTGATGAGCGCGGATGCGTTTCCATTACGAGCACGAGGGGAGATCTGCCCTCAGCCTCGACTATCTAACCGTCAACTTGCTTCCACTTCTCTTCCTATTCCTGGTTTCACTGCTCGTCGGGCTCACGGTCGGAGTCCTGACGCTGCGCTACCCGAGGCTCAAGCCGCAGCCGACGAGCCCGTCCCTCGATACCGCGCGGGCCATCGGCGAAACGGTCGCGAAGCACAGCCGTCTCCGCACTGCTCTCGGCCGACGATTCGACCCAGCCGTCGCGACAGGTCTTGCGCTCACAGTCGCGCTGCTCTTTGTCATCGGCGGCGGCGTGTTGTTTGGCGCGCTGACCTATCTCGTCCGCTCCCACTCAGCGCTACTCGCAATCGACAACAGCGTCGCGAAGTGGGGTAATCGTCACGCGACAACGACTTCGATGCATGTGCTCAACGACGTGACGCAACTGGCCAGCATCTACGTCGTCGTCGTGCTGTGTGTCGTGCTCGCGCTGGTCGAGACCGTCCGAGAACGCACAGTCTGGGTTGCGGCGTTCATCCTCACGGTGATGGCCGGCGAGGAGTTGCTGATGCTCTCCATCAAGCATCTTGTCGACCGGATCCGGCCGGCGTTCAACCCGGCCGCGGCGACTCTCGGCCCTTCGTTTCCAAGCGGCCATTCAGCGACGGCAGCCGCCTTCTATGCGACCGCAGCGCTACTTCTCGGACGGTTTCAGCCACGTCCGACCCGAGCGATTCTCGCAGGACTCGCGGCCGGCGTTGCCGTCTGCGTCGCCTGCACGCGGGTGCTGCTCGACGTGCACTGGCTGAGCGATGTCATCGCGGGTCTGTCACTCGGGTGGGGATGGTTCGCGGTCTGCAGCATCGCGTACGGCGGTCGGATCCTGCGATTCGGCGCCGGAGCCGAGCAGGTCGCCAGGACTGCACAAGCGTCTCCCACGCCGGGACGAGCTCGCAAACCACGTTCTCACTCGGCCCTTCGCTCGAAGTCAGCCGGACGTCGCCTCACTCACAAGGGATCGAAGGCCGCCGAGTAGCTAGCCCTCTTGGAGCCAGAGCGACCATGCGACGAGCTCCGCCACTGCGGTCTCGACGAGCGCGAGCTCCGCCGCTTCGGTGAGACCCAGCGGCACGTGCACCGCGGCGCCGTCCACCGCACGCCCGACGGAGACGAGCACGCTCGCCCTTTCGCGCGTACCCATACGAGCAGCTCGTCCTCCCACGCCGACCCGCCGAGCAGCAGGAGCCGATAACCCGGGTGCTTCGACAGATAGACGTCGACGTGCGACCAATCTCCGGTCTCGCACGCATGTGCCGTGATCCGCGGGCCTTCGCGGAGCATCAAGGCCGACTGCTCCGCGGATCCGAGCCGCTCGGCAGGCGCCGCAATCCACACGGGGCCGGCGCCGACGGCGTCGACGACACCAGGTAGCCACACGTCGCGCGTCGTGAGCAGCTCGTCGAGCATGTCGGCGGCTTTGTCGATTCGCTCGAGCACCGGGTCGATCGGGTCACCGGCGAGCTGCGCGGCAAGGAGCTGAAGCACTGCGACCGTCGCGTGGAACGTGCGTGACGCAACACCGCCGTCCTCGTCCCCCGCGCACAACGGGAGCTCGACGTCGCAAGCCGCGGTAAGTGGTGAATCCGCACGATTCGTCAATGCGACCGTCGAGCTGAGCCCACGATGGCGATCGACCGCAGCCAACGTCTCGCGCGAGCCACCGCCTGCAGAGACCGCAACGCAGAGCGTGTCCGACGACGGCGCCTGTGGCCGCCCGGTCGACGCGTACTCGACGTGCGCGTCGATACCGCGAGCACGCAGCATGCTCACGCAGTCGAGCGCGGCAAACCGCGACGACCCCATTCCCAGGAACACCACACGCGGCAGCGGTGGGATGCGATCGATCAGCCCGTCGGAGCGATAGGCAGCGGCCACATCGCGCAGCACCTGCGGACACGCGAGCACGTCGAGAAGGAAGCCCTCGTGGTTCATGCGATCGCCGAGGTGAGCGCACGTGTGGGGACGACGAGCCAGGACGGCAAGAACCGCACGGCGTAGACGAACTCGTAAGCGGCCTTCTCGGCCTCGAACGCCGAAAGCAGTGGTTCGTCGACGGCGAACGGCGCGTCGAGCTCGGAGAGACGCCGCTCGTACGCGTCGCGAATCCCCGACCGCGCCGCGGTGATCCACGCCAGGGCGATCGGCCCGGCCGTCTCGCCACGGTCGCTGCACACCCAGTGCGCCGCGTGGTCGACCGAACGCAGCAGGCTCGCGAGATCGCGCACCGGCGATGCATCCCTACGCCGCTCGCTGACGGGCTTCGTCGGCTCGCCCTCGAAGTCGACGAGAACCGGCGGCCGAGCGTCGCGCCGCACGAATTGCCCGAGATGCAGATCGCCGTGCACCCGCGCGAGGAGTGGTGGGGCACCCGAGGTGAACGCCTCGAACCGTCGCTGCAGCTCCGGAGTCGCCGCTTCGAGTTGCGGACGCGTCGACTCGGGGACGAGCGCGAGCGCCTCGCCGAGCTCGGCCAACGCCTGCGCGTGTAGGGCACGCGACTCATCCGGCTGCGCCAAGCGAGAGCCGAACGTCGCAGCGAGCAACGTATGAAGCTCCGCCGTCACCTCGCCCGTGGCCACGGCCCACGAAGCCGGCGCTTCCGCGGCAGCCGCTACGTCCCCGGCGTCGAGCAATCCACCGAGCTCGTCCGCGGCGGCGAGCCACCCGTCGCGCCCGTCCGCAACGAAGTCTTGCAACAAGAGCGCGCCGCTCGTCTCGCCCGCGACCGTCGCCGTAGCGCTGCCGTGAACCGCAGGGATGTGCTCGTACCCGTGCTCGCACAGTTGCCGTGTCAGCTCGATCTCGGGGTGCTCTCCCGGCGTCAGCCGCCGGTAACACTTGAGAACGAGCCGTTCGTTCAGCACGACCGATGTGTTGGACTGGTCGATGCCGAGTGGCCGCGCGCCGTCCCCCACTCCGTCGACGCTGACCGGCCCGGCTGCACCGGTCAGCTCGAGCCCTTCGCCCGACAGCGTCAACCCCGTGCAGCACGCGTCGGCGAGGGCACGCCAGAGCGGGCCGACGGCAGGGGACAGCGTGCCGTCACGGAGAGCGACCGGGAGGAGGTAGGTGTCGCCCGCGACGCGCACGGCGAGCAACCATTCGTCGTCGAACGGCCCGAGCGACCCGGCGAGGACGAGCTCACCGACCTTCGCCCCCTTGGCGCCGAACCAGCGCTCCTGTGCGACGTCGTGCGCCGCGATCGACGCGACCGCGGCTCGCAGATCCTCAGCCGGCATCGGTCACCGGTTCGCCGGTGACGGCGACTCGCTCGATCAGGTCGGCCGCAAGCACCGTCCCGGGCCGGCGACGAAGCCGCTCGCCCGCGTCCGAACATCGGCGGCGCAACACATCGTCTGTGAGCACGCGATCGACTGCCGCGTGCAGTCCAGCCTCGTCGAGGTCGTAGGTCGGCAAGCGGACACCGTGGCCCGTCTCGTGGACGCGTTGCGCGTTGTCGTGCTGATCCCAGAAGATCGGAAGCACGACCATCGGCTTTCCGAACCACATGGACTCCGTAGTCGTGTTGTTGCCGCCGTGCGTGATCACCGCGTCGACGTGCGGGAGCACCGAGGTCTGCGGCAAGAACTCCGCTCCCGTCATGTTCTCCGCGAGCTCGTACTCGGCGTGCTGCGGACCGCGACTGACGATGTAGCGATGCGGCGTCCGCGACAGCAAGTCGACGAGCTGCTGCATCAGCGGAACATCCGCAGAGCCGAGCGATCCCAGACTGAGGTAGACGAGCGCCTCGCCGTCGGTGTCGGGCGGCGACCATGGTTCGTCGGTCGCGCGAACGCTCGTCTCCAGGTTGTGCCAGGTCGCCGCAAGCGGACGCTCACGCGGGTAGTCGAGCTCGCGCGGGTAGATCGTCAGGTTGAGCCACGGCGACTCGTGGATGAGCTCGAGCGCCGGGAGCGGCGGTGCGCCGCGGTCGACACAGAACTCGGAGAACGACGCCTGGAGCTCACCGATGCAGCGTGCGTACTCGTCGCGAAACGGGTCCCACTCGGCGCGATCGTCGATGGGGAGACCCGAAAACACCGGCGGCAGCGCCGTGTCCTTCAGTTCGAGCGGGTTGCACGAGACGATGCGGACCCACGGGCGCCCGCTTGCGAGGATGGCCGGGAACGCGCAGACGTTGTCCTCGACGACGACGTCAGGGGCAACGTCGGCGAGGATCTCCGCGAGTCGCTCGTCGACGTAGCGCGCGCCGTCGACCAGAGCACCCCATGTCGGAGCGATGAACTGCTCGAGCTGGGCGAACGTGTCCTCGCGAAAGACCGGCGCGGTGTCCCGGATGAAGTCCTTCCAGAACTGTCCCGGCTCCTCCGGCTCACTGGGCGGCGGAGCGAGGCGCATGGTCCGTTCCTCGAAACCCTTTGCCTCGAGCGTTCCCGCGAACGACTCCTCGACGACGAAGACGACGCGATGACCTCGACGACGGAGCACGTCGCCGATGCCGACACAATTGTTGGTTGGACCGAACGCTCCCTCGGGGAAGAACACGACGGTCTTGCTCTCAGGGTGGCTCATGGCCATACGCTGGTCCGGTGACCATGCGGGCAATGCGCAGGCCCGACGCTCGGAGGCTCTTCGGCGACAGGTGGTGACTCTGACGCGTGATTCACACGCGAGAGATCTCTGGTTCGATCCCAGCTGCGCCCGCTCTCTTCCGGCCGAGCACGTAGCTGAACTCCGCGCCGGCCGCGAACCACGATGCACCGAAGGCGAGAGCGCAGGCCGTCTCGGCCGCGAGCGTTGCCCACCGCGGCCCGTGGTGATACGTCGCAAGCGCCCAGATCAGCGCGAGGCCGATCACGCCGGCGCACGCGAAATGGAAATCGCGCCAGAAGGTCGCATGAGGTGAGCCGCGCTTCACCCCGAGGCCGAACAGGACGCTGATCCCCCCGATCGCGATGATGAAGACGATCGCCGAGACGAGGTGAACGTCCGAAACGGCCCCCACACCGAGCAGCTTTTGCAGCGGCGTGTCCATGATTCCGTGACGCTTCTCGGCGCTCGTGTAGGCCGTCGGGAAGGTCGAGATCAGCAGAGCAGCGACCCCGCCGAAGATGCTCAAGGTGTTCTCGAGCGAACTTTCCGTGATCCGGTAGGCAATGAAGAAGAAGCCGCAAGTGCCCACCGTGACGGTGAACCACTCCCGCATCCCCGAGTAGTAGTAGGCGCTCTCCGAGGCGCGAGGCACGGGATGGCCGTGGAACACGAGCCAGTCGACGAAGATCAGCGAGAACGGAAGGATGATCCCGAGCGCCCCGACTACGAGCCGCTCGAAAAGGAACGAGCGGATGTAGCGGCCCTCTCCGGAGCCCGGGGGCGGGCGGTCGTCGGGATCGGGCGCCCAGCGAAGAAACGGCGGCAACTGCTCCACGGCTGGCCGCCGACGATCTCGCCTCCGGGCCCCACCGTCAAGGCCCGCCGCACATCGACTCCATCCTTTCGAGGGGTTCCATCCCGGGGATCCATTCCTAAGATCCGACGCGTCAGTCTGTCGTTCCGCCCAGTGGAAACAAGGAGTCAACGTTGAAGAGACTTGTCGTTCTCGCAGTCTCGGTCGTAGTGGTGTCGGCGATCGTCACGGGCACGGGAGGCGCCGACCCGGGCCAGAACCCGAACGCGCCCCACCGCGACGGGAACCATGGCCATTGGTTCAAGCGCGCGTGTGCCGTGCCCGCCGCAGGCAAGGTCGCCTGCGACGCGCAGGTCGTGACGGACAGCGTGGGCAGCCCGCTCGTCACGAACACGACACCGCACGGGTACAGCCCGGCGCAGCTCACCGGCGGGTACGCGCTGTCGAGCGCCGGCTCCAGCACAACGACGATCGGAATCGTCGACGCGTACGACGATCCGAACATCGAGGCCGACCTCGCGGTGTACAGCTCGCAGTACGGGCTGCCCTCGTGCACGACCGCGAACAACTGCTTCCGCAAGGTGAACCAGTCCGGCGGCACCAGCTACCCGGCGACCGACGCAGGCTGGTCGCTCGAGATCGCGCTCGACGTCGAGACGGCACACGCGATCTGCCCGAACTGCCACATCCTCCTCGTCGAGGCGACGAACAACTCGTTCGCCAATCTCGGTACCGCCGTGAACCGCGCGGTGACGATGGGGGCGAACGTCGTCTCGAACTCGTACGGCGGTAGCGAGTTCTCGACCGAGACAAGCGCCGACAGTCAGTACTTCAACCATCCGGGTGTCGTGATCACCGCGTCGTCGGGCGACGGCGGCTACGGTGTCGAGTACCCGGCCGCATCGCGGTACGTGACGGCGGTCGGCGGCACCTCGCTCACGGTGAACGGCACCGCGTGGGTGTCCGAGACGGCGTGGTCGGGCGCAGGCTCCGGCTGCTCCGCGTACGAGACGAAGCCGTCGTGGCAGACCGACACCGGCTGCGCGCGGCGGACGGTCGCCGATGTGTCGGCTGTCGCCGACCCGAACACCGGCGCGTCGATCTACGACTCGGTCACGTACAGCGGCCAGTCGGGGTGGTTCCAGGTCGGCGGCACGAGCCTCGCCTCGCCGCTGATCGCGTCGGTGTACGCCCTGGCCGGGACGACGAGCAGTGCGAACTACGGCTCGACGCCGTACGCGCACACCTCGTCGCTGCACGACGTCACGTCGGGCAGCAACGGCTCGTGCAGCGGCAGCTACCTCTGCACCGCGAAGGCGGGCTTCGACGGCCCGACCGGGCTTGGCACTCCGAACGGAACCGCAGCGTTCACGGTCGGTGCACCGACACCCGACTTCACGATCGCAGCGACACCGCCGACGCAGACCGTGACCGTAGGCGCCAAGCCGAGCTACACCGTGACGATCGGTGCGACGAACGGCTTCACCGGCCCGGTCACACTGAGCGAGTCCGGCGTCTCGCCAAGCCTCGTAACGTTCAGCCCGAACCCGGTCTCGACGTCGGGAACCTCGACGATGACCGTCGACACGAGCTCGCTCAACGCCGGCACGTACTCGTTGACGATCTCCGGGCAAGGGAGCTCCGGAACCCACACCGTCGGCGTCACGCTCGTGGTGCAGGCGGCGCAAACCGGCGACTTCCAGATCTCGGTGTCACCGGCGTCGCGCAGCATCGGCACGAACGGCCCGACGACATACACGGTCACGATCACGCCGTCGGGTGGGTTCAACAGCCCGGTCACGCTGACGGCGACGGACAATTCGTCCGGCCTGAGCGAGTCGTTCTCGCCGAACCCGACGGCGACAGCCTCCACGCTCACCGTTCAGGCGAGCGGCTTGAAGCGCAGGCGCAGCTTCACGGTGACGATCACCGGCACAAGTGGCTCGCTTAGCCACTCGACAACCCTGCGTCTGTCGACCTAGCTCATGCTCGAGGGACGCCCCACACCCGGGGCGTCCCTCGACGCAGATCCGACTTGTCGCGGAAGACACCGTCGACCACGACGTTGACGGCCCAGACGAGAATCGTGGCGAGGACGTACTTCCAGAAGCCGCCGTTGATGTCGAACCCGTCAACGATCTTTTGCGTCAGCCAGAGCATCAGCATCGACACGAAGAACCACGCAAGCCCGAACGTCACGAGCGCCAACGGCAGCGTCACGAACTTCAGCACCGGTTTCAGAATCGTGTTGAGGATCCCGAAGATGAGCGCCGACCAGATGACCGTCGACGTCGAGCCGTGGAACGTGACCGAGCCGAGGATCCAGCCGACGATCCCGAGCACGATTGCATTCACGGCCCACGAGACGAGCAGCCATCTGAGCATGGGGCAAGCCTACTCCGGGACCGGTTTTCCGTGCTAGCCGAGGGTCGAGCGCCTAGTTAGCGGTTCGGGCAGTGCCCGGGCGGGTGCGAATCGTCACGATTCCAGCAAGCCATGGTGTCGCACACAGTTCTTCTGGTCGTCGGGGGCGCCCTCCTGACCGGCCTGCTCGGCGCGCTCGTCTTCGGCTCGACCGCCACAGCCGAGGACCGCCGCGTGCAAGAGGAGCGGAGGCTTTTGCGGGCGCTCGAAGCCCAACGCCGGATCCGCGACGCTCAGCTCGCGCGCGGCGCGCGGCGTCGTGGAGCGAAGGTCTATGCGCCGCCGCCGCAGCCGCCGTTGCAGGTCGACGCAACGCCGGTCGCCGCGGAACCGGCGCCCGCCGACGTTCGGGTAGCAGAGCGTCGCGCCGCAGAACGTGAGCGCAAGCGCGACGAGAAGGAGCAGCTCGTTGCCCGGAAGTCGTCGCGCGAGTCAGAGAAGCGCGCGCGGCGCCGCGCGGAGCAGGATCGCAAGTCGGCAGCCAAGACGGAGCGCGCAACGCTTCGCGCCGCGGAACAGCAGCACAAGCGCGACGAGCAGGACAGGGCGGCCGTTCTCAAGGCTGAGCGCGCAGCACACGAGCAGACCGAGCGCGCAGCCGCGAAGGAGCGCGAGCGCGAAGCAAGGGAGCAAGCCGTCGCCGCCAAGGCACAACGCGAAGCCGAAGAGCGCCAACGCCGCCGCGCCGAGCCCGAGACCAGATCCGCGGATGAACCGGCGCCGCCACCACAGCCCAAGCCGCGCGGGCGGGCGGCTGAACGCGAGACCGACAAGCCCCTCTCCGAGCTACCGCTGTATTCGTGGGCTATCGAGGCCGAGGACCGTGACGACGCATAGCTGCTGATCAATCCGACCGCTTGAAGACCTGAACCTGAACGCCGTCCGGTCCGACCGTCCGGCTCTCGGCCAGCATGAACTTCAGACGGTCGATTCCCTCGGGGAAGACCCGGCGGCCGCGGCCGAGGATCGTCGGGAACACCATCAGCCTGAGCTCGTCGACGAGATCGGCGGCGAGCAGCGTCTCGACGAGCATGCCGCTGCCGGCGACCAGGATCGAACCGTTCGTTTCCTCACGAAGCTTCCGGAGCTGCCCGACGACGTCGCTCGAAACGACCGTCGTGTTGTTCCACTGCGGATCCGTGAGCGTCGTCGACACGACGACCTTGGGATCGCTGTTCAGTTTCTCGGCGAACGGCCCCTCGCGTGACGGCCACGCTTCGGCAAAGCCCTCGTACGTGACGCGGCCGAGAAGCTGCACCTCCGCGTCCATCAACTCGTCGAGCTTGAACTGGTTGCCCTCGTCGCCGCGGTCGTACTCGAAGGTCCAGCCGCCGTACTCGTAGCTTTCTGATCCACCGGGATCCTCGAACACACCGTCGAGCGAGACGAACTCCGTCACCACGATCGTTCCCATCACGTCACCTCCGTCGCTGAGCAAGTCTCCCCATACGACTGTGCGGCGACTCGATGCTCATCGCAAGGATCAGCGCCGCCCCGAGCACGACGACACCCCAGCCGACCGAGAGCGACGGCTGCAGCACATTCGGAAACTGCCAGTTCGTCCAGCCGCGCTTCCAGATCTGCTCCGTCCAAAAGTCGTTCGCCATGTTGCCGAGACCGTAGGCGGCCATCAGCGCGAGATACGCGGCGAGCAGCAGGCGCAAACCGCGCGCACGGACGCTCGGCACGACACGCGATAAGAAGATGGCGGTGAGGAGGAGTAGCAAGCCGTCGAGCCCGTGATGGTGGCCGTGATGCACCGCAACCTCTGCGCCGCGCGTGCGGTACACCCCGGTCTCGAACAGGCGATCGAGCAACGGCACGCCGTCGACGAAGAAGCCGAGCTCGGCGAAGATCCACGGAAGCGCCAGGAGCACGGCCAGCGTGCCCACCACATCGCGATACCCGTCACCGCGTGCGTTCCGTGACCACCCGCGGAAGCCACACAGCAGCGAGAGCACCAGCGCGGCCAGCACGCCGACACCAGCGATCGCGTTTACGAGCCGGGCATCCAAGTTCGCCTCGTCGACCACGCCGGGCCAGAACACCGGTGTGCAGAGCACGATCCCCAGGACCGCGACGACGCGCAGCCGGCGAAGGTGGTCGATGAGGACAAGCAGGATCGCAATGGCGGCGAGCGCGGTCGGAAAGTTCGAGTCGACGAGCACGCGGCTCAGGCCGCCGTGCAGGCCGGAGCCCGAGACGTGGTACAGGTCGTGCGCCGGCAGGCGCGAATAGGTGACAAGGATCGCGATCGCGTCGAGGACGAAGATCGCCCAGACGACCGCGACTTCGAGCGGCAGCGGTTCGGCTTCGCGCTTCATCCGCGGGGCGACACTACACTCGTGCCCTGGACGAGCTCGATCTCCTCGACTGGAAGCGCCGCGTGTTCGAGCTGTACGCGGAGGTGCGTCGCACCGACGACCGGCAGGTCGCATGGAACCTGTGGCGCGCGGCGCGCGACGAGCTCTTCGCCGAGCATCCGCAGACACCGCTCCCCGCGGAGACCCGAGCGACCTTCAGCGGTCTCCCCTACTTCGACTACGACCCGGAGCTGCGTGTGCTCGCCGCGGTCGAGCCTGCCGAGCGCTCGCGCCGAGAGATCGCCACCTCCGGCGACCACCCGTATTCGTTCACGCGCTTCGCCCGAGCCGTCTTCGCCGTCCGCGGCGAGGCGCACTCACTGGACTTGTACTGGCTGGACGGGTACGGGGGCGGCGTGTACCTCTGCTTCGCCGATGCGACGAGCGGCGACGATACCTACGGCGCCGGCCGCTACCTGCTCGACACCGTGAAAGGCTCCGATCTCGGCAGCGCGCGAGGGCAGCTCGTCCTCGACTTCAACTTCGCCTACAACCCGTCCTGCTGTTACGACCCGCGCTGGGTCTGTCCGCTCGCCCCGCCCGGAAACCGTCTGCCGATCCCCATCCGCGGCGGGGAGCGCTACCCGCTTTAGACTGGGCACGTGGCCGCGCTCTACCGCAAGTACCGTCCCCAGACCTTTGCCGAGGTGGTCGGACAGGAAGCGGTCGTGCGGACGCTCACGAATGCGGTCGAGCAGGGCAAGGTGCGCCAGGCGTACCTGTTCGCAGGCCCGCGCGGCACCGGCAAGACCTCGCTCGCGCGCATCCTCGCGAAGGCGGTCAACTGTGCGCACGGGCCGACGCCGACGCCCGACGGCACGTGCCACGCGTGCGTCGCGATCGCGAACGGCACCTCGCTCGACGTGATCGAGATGGACGCCGCGTCGCAGCGCGGGATCGACGACATTCGCGACATCCGCGAGCGCGTCGTGCTCCAGCCCGTCGAAGGGCAGTACAAGGTCTACATCCTCGACGAGGCTCACCAGCTGACCGACGCCGCATGGAATGCGCTCCTGAAGCTGATCGAAGAGCCTCCGCCCCACCTCATGTTCGTGTTCTGCACGACCGAACTGCAGAAGGTGCTGCCGACGGTGCGCTCGCGCTGTCAGACGTTCGTCTTCCAGCGTCCGCGCCTGCCCGACCTCGTACGGAAGCTGCGGCTCATCTCGGACAGCGAAGAGATCGACGTTCCGGACGCAGCACTCGCGCTGATCGCGCGCGGCGGCCGCGGCGCCTACCGGGACGCAGAGTCGACCCTCGACCAGCTTGCGGCCGCGACGGGCGGAACGATCACCGTGCAGGAAGTCCTCCAGCTGCTCGGTGCCGTCGAGGACGAGGTGCTGTTCCGTCTCGTCGACATGGTCGCAGCGAGTGAGACGGCGGAAGCGCTCCTCTTCCTCGAGGAGCTGTCGTCGCAGGGCCAGGATCTCGGCCGGCTCGTGCTTGACCTGCTCGAGCATCTGCGCCACCTGCTGCTCGTCCAGCACATGCACGAGGTGCCCGAGTCGATCCCCGTCACCGACGAGGCGAAGGAGCGCTTGCGCGAGCAGGCGAACCAGCTGCCGCCGGCGACCGTCGTCCGGCTGATCGACCTGCTCGCGGTCGCGGTCGACGACATGCGCCAGGGCGGCGACCCGCGGTTGCCTCTCGAGCTCGCGCTCGTGAAGGTGACACGTGCATCGTCGGACCTGTCACGCGAGTCCATCGCATTTCGCCTCGATAGGTTGGAGGAGGGAGAGCGCTTTCCCCGCGAAACGCTAGTTGCCACTAGCGCAACGGACGATCCGGCACCGAAGCGAGAGACGACACCGGATCCGTTGCGCGTGGAACTGGAGCAGCTGCAGGAGGCATGGAAGAGGACCATCCTCCCGGCGGTCGAGTCGCGCTCGATCCCGATCGGCAAGACACTCGCGGAGGCGCACCCGTCGGCGCTCGCCGGAGACACGCTGACGCTCGAGTTCCCGCAGACGGCGGCGTTCCACCTGAAGCTCGCCGAGGACCCGAAGAACGCGGCGATGCTGCGCGAGGCACTCTACGAGGTGACGGGCAAGAAGCTCGTCGTGGATTTCGAGCTTGGTGAAACTGGGCATGAGCACTCGGACGACGACGCACCCGCCACCGAGGACGACGTCGTCGAGCTGATGAAGAGCACCTTCGACGCGAGGGAGCTGGACAACGAATGAGCTTCGACATGAACGCCTTGCTGAAGCAGGCGCAGGAGATGCAGGAACAGATGCAGCAGATCCAGGACGAAGCGGCCAAGGAGACGGCCGAGGCTTCGTCCGGCGGCGGCATGGTGACCGTCGTCGCGAGCGCGTCGGGTGAGTTGAAGGAGCTCCGCATCGACCCGAAGGCGATCGACCCGGACGATCCGGAGATGCTCGCCGACCTCGTGCTCGCCGCCGCGAACGAGGCGCTGCGCGCGGCGCACGCCAAGGTCGAGGCGAAGATGAAGGGCATGATCCCGCCGGATCTCGGCGGCCTCCTCCCCGGCATGTAGATCGGGGTCAGACCTCGGTCGGGGTCTGACCCCTCCACTGGGCACAATGGCGCGGTGTTCAGCCCGTCCGTCGAGAACCTCGTCGCGCAGCTGACCCGCCTGCCGGGGATCGGCGCGCGCACGGCACAGCGGCTTGCGTTCCACATCCTCCAACGTCCCGCGGACGAGGCGCTCGCGCTCTCCTCCGCGTTGCAGGAGGTGAAGGAGCGCGTGCGGTTCTGCCGCGAGTGCGGGAACCTGACCGAGGAGGAGCTGTGCGGCATCTGCCTCGACCAGCGCCGCGACCACGCACTCATCTGCGTCGTCGAGCAGCCCGTCGATGTCGTGTCACTCGAGCGCACGCACGAGTTCCGCGGGCTCTACCACGTCCTCGGCGGCGCACTCTCCCCACTCGACGGCGTCGAGCCGAGCGACCTGCGCGTCGACGAGCTCTTCCGGCGCGTCGACGCGAACGGCGTGCAGGAGGTCGTTCTCGCCACGAACCCGAACATGACGGGCGAGGCGACCGCCGCGTTCCTCGCCGACCGGCTACGCGGACGTGTCCGCGTCACGCGCCTCGCGAGCGGGCTCCCCGTCGGCGGTGACCTCGAGTACGCCGACGAGGTCACCCTCGGCCGCGCGCTCTCCGGTCGGCGCGAAATGTAGGGCGCGCGAGACGAAGCGCTCCGTTCGAAACGCGATCCAGAAGCAGACAGCAGCCGCGGGCAGCTCGAACATGACGGCCAACACGATCGCCGTCCCGAGCTCGTTGCCGTGGCTCTCGAGCACGACGTCGAACCACGCATCGACGATCAGCATCGTCCCCGTCGCCGCGGCGAAGGCTCCGGCCCACCCGACGGCGCGCCGGTGTGCGGCGACCGCCGTCCCGCAGAAGCACGCAGCGAGCCCGACGTCGAACCCCGACCAGGCGACGTCCCAGTGCGCCGAATGATGCGTCGCCGGGAGCGACGACGACAGCCAGAACGCCCACGGCAGCAGGCCGATTCCGACCGCACCGTAGCCGAGCGCGACCCACTCGCGAAGCGACGAAGGACGCCGCAGCCTCATCCCTACACTGTCGCAGAATGACCACGCTTCACTTCGAAGCGGTCCCGAGCGTCCAGCTCCTCGGCCGCACCCCCGGGCTCGTCGTGATGAAGTTCGGCGGCACCTCCGTCGGCGACACCGACAAGCTGAAGCGCGTCGCAGCGCGGCTCGTCGCCGCCCACGAGGAGGGCGCGAAGGTCGTCGCCGTCCTCTCGGCGATGGGGCACACGACCGACGAGCTGATCCGCCTCGCGCACGAGGTCTCGCCGGCGCCGCACCCTCGCGAGTACGACATGCTCGTGTCGACCGGCGAGCGCATCTCGAACGCGCTCTGTGCGATGGCGATCCACGACCTCGGCGCCGAGGCGGTCTCGTTCACAGGCTCGCAGGCGGGGATCGTCACGGATGCGACCCACACGAAGGCGAAGATCGTCGAGGTACGAGCGACGCGCATCCACGACGCGCTCGAGCAGGACAAGATCGTGCTGGTCGCCGGATTCCAGGGCGTCTCGACCTCGACGAACGACGTCACCACGCTCGGCCGCGGCGGCTCCGACACCACGGCCGTCGCGCTCGCGGCGGCGCTGGGCGCAGACGCCTGCGAGATCTTCACCGACGTCCCGGGGGTGTTCACCGCCGACCCGCGGATCGTCCCCGACGCGCTGAAGCTCGACACGATCAGCTACGAGGAGATGCTCGAGATGGCGGCGTCGGGCGCCGGCGTGATGATGGCGCGGTCGATCGAGATCGCGCGCAGCTACGGTGTTCGTCTCCGCGTCCGCTCGACGTTCGAAGACGGGAGCGGGACATGGATCGGCGAGGAAGGTGACCTGGTGCTCGAGAAGGCGATCATCTCCGGTGTGACGCACGACACCTCGGAAGCGAAGGTGTCGATCATCGGCGTGCCCGACCGCCCGGGCGTCGCGGCGCAGGTGTTCCGTGAGCTCGCAGGCGCCGGCGTGAACATCGACATGATCGTCCAGAACTCCTTTCCAGCACAGTGGGATCCGAAGCTTGGAATTCACGTGACTTGAAGTCGCGGC
>JADMIO010806503.1_pt1 | contig 39334 bp, 46 predicted proteins | sample 8958161 | NCBI WGS metagenome assembly JADMIO01 (sample SAMN16585339, study PRJNA669376) | soil metagenome | isolation source: Crop rotation soil | place: USA: Cullars Rotation, Alabama | collected 2011 | reverse complement strand
CGACAACTTGTCCACGTGGAATTCTAAGCTTAGGATCCCAATGTGCTGGAAAGCTCCACCGCGTCGAGCCTGCGCAAAGCGCCGTCCACTCGCGCGAAGGGCGTGCGCAGGCCGCTCGCCAGCCAGACGTTGCGATCAGGTCTCATGGGCAAGCCTCGTCATTTCGCTGCGGGAGGGGACGGCGCGAGGCGTCCGGCACCGAGGGCGGCCACGACGCCTTCGCCGAATGCGTGCGGCGACGTCACGATCGCGACCAGCCGCCCCTGCGCGTCCACGATCGGGGTGCCGTTGGGCAGGGCGGCCGGCGCCCTGATCTCCATCGCGGCGCCTTCGGGGCTTTCGAGCGCACGGGACGCGGAGACCGCGATCATGGCGTCCTTCGATGCGAGGGTCACCGCGTGGAGGCGCTCGCCCGGGGATGGAACCTCGGCGCGAAGCTTCACGCCCGCAGGCGCCGCTGCGACCCGCAGCGTGCAGACGTCGAGCTTCTCGTTCGCGCGCGCGAGCTCGGCCTTCGAGGTCGAGCCGCCGAGCGTGACGGAGAGCTGCGCGCCCGGAGCGATGCCGCGGCAGGTCGTGGCCATCTCGCCGTTGCCCACGGCGATCGCGAGCCCGAGGTCGCGGACCTCGCCGGACATGAGGGTCGCGCGGACGGACCCGGCCTGCGGGATCACCTGCGCCGCGAGCTTCGCGGCCGGAAGCGCCTCGGGCGCCTTCGCTGCGCTGGGCGTGCCGCGCGGGGTGAATGCGATCGCGGCAACGATCGCGACAACGACGAGCGCCGCTACGCCGCCGATCAAGAGGAGGGGACTCCTTCTTTTCGCCATCGCGGGCTCGGGCTTCGGTATCGCCGCGAGCCGGCGATCGTATTCGGCGCGCATCGACACCTGCATCAGCGTGTCGCGGGCCACCTTGGCCATCGCGAGCCCCTCGGGATCGGGCGGCGTGCTGTCCTTCTTCGCGTCCTCGCTCAGCCGTTCGTAGGCGAGCGCGATCTCGTCGCCGCCGGCATCGCGCGAGACGCCGAGGATCTCGTAGAAATTGCGCGGCGGCGGACGTGACATGAGGGGATCATAAGCGATCGTCCGGCTCGCCCGGCACGCCGAGCGCGGGCTGGCCGTGGCCCTTGCGAGCGCGCCATCCGGGCTCCTCGAGGACGAGGTTGCGCCAGAGCCCGCCGGGATCGTAGTCGAGCGACTTGCCCGGATTGCGCTCCTGCCAGCGCGCCATCAGCTCGCGCCCCGTCCGATACCACGGCACCTTCCAGGTCCAGCCCTTCAGCGTCTGCCATCTCCAGCCCACGTCGCGAATGCCGGGCCAGAGCGCATCGGCATGGCGGATGTTCTCGGCCTCGTCGAGGCGCCAGAGCTCGTGGCCGAGGACGTCGCCGAAGATGAAGAGGCGCCCGTCGCGGATCTCGAACTGCGTGGGATCGCTTCCGAGCTTCACCGCGTAGGGTGAGCCGTTGGAGCAGAAGCCGCCGTACTGAGGCTCGTACTTCGCGGGCGCGGCGACGAATGCCTCCCGATGGCCGGCGCTCGCGAAATAATACGTGCGGCCCTCGTGGGTCGCGGCGATCGTGTGCTTGCCGCGAACCGGCCGGCCTTCGGTGAAGTAGCCGACGGGATCGAAGCCGAGCAGCATGAGCGCCTCGCCCCGGCTCGTCTGCACCGTGGCATGCGTGGTCCCGCATCCGGCGAGCAGCGCCGCGACGAGGGCGAGGATCAGTCTTGCCATCCGCGCCCCCCGTGCTCGCGCTCGAAACGCTCGCGATCGCGCGCGAACTGCCGCTCGAGCTCCTCGCGCCCCGCGCGCGCGAGGTTCATGCGCCGCGCCTCGTCCTGCCAGTAGGGCAGCGTCGCGTCCACGCTCGCGATGTTGTGGCGGCGGAACGCGTCGGCGAGCTCCTTCGCCCGGAACCGCTCCTCGCCCAGCATCTCGAGCGCGGCGCGCCCCGCCTTGAGCGCCGCCTCGAAGGTCTCGCGCTCGATCACCTCGACCCCCCGCAGCTTGAGCTCGAAGTAGTGCGACACGTTGCGCGCGCGGCTCACGATCGGCAGCCCCGGGAAGTTCGCCCGCACGCGCTCGACCAGGCGGATGCTGTCGTCGGCATCGTCGATGGCGTTCACCAGCAGGCGCGCCTTGCGTGCGCCCGCCGCCTCGAGGAGGTCGAGCCGCGTGGCGTCGCCGTAATAGACGCGAAAGCCGAACTTGCGCAGCGACTCGACCGCGTCGGGATCGCGATCGAGCACCACGGGCTGGATGCCGCTCGCGAGCAACAGGCGGCCCACGATCTGGCCGAAGCGGCCGAACCCCGCGATGATCACCGGCCCCTCGGCGTCGACCGCGTCCGGCGGGCGTTCCTCGCGCTGCTTCTTTCCGGACGCGCGGTCGTGCAGGACCAGCAGCAGCGGCGTGGTCGCCATCGAGAGCGCGACCACGATGGTGAGCATGGCCTCGGTCTCGCGCGGAAAGACGCTCGCCGTGCGCGCGACGCCGAAGACGACGAAGGCGAACTCGCCGCCTTGCGACAGGAGCAGCGCGAAGCGCCACGCTTCCCTGCAGATCGCGAGCGACCGCGCCACCGCCCAGAGCGACATGATCTTGAGGCCCAGGTACGCGGCGAGTAGGAGCGCGACGGTCGCGGGCTCGCGCGCGAGGAGCCCGAAGTCCACGGTCATCCCTACCGAGATGAAGAAGAGGCCGAGCAGCAGGCCCTTGAACGGCTCGATGTCGCCTTCCAGCGCATGGCGGAATTCGGATCCCGCGAGCAGCACGCCGGCGAGGAACGCGCCGAGCGCCATCGACAGCCCCGCCGCCTGCATGAGCTGCGCGATGCCGATCACGAGCAGGAGCGCGAACGCGGTGAAGAGCTCGCGCAGGTTGGTGCGCGCGATGAGGCGCAGCGCCGGCGCCGTGAGGTAGCGCCCGATCACGACCACGCCCGCGACCGCGGCGGCGGCGATCCCCAGCCGCGCGAGGAAGGGCGCCCCGGCCTCGTGGTCGACCTGGCCCAGGAACGGCACGAGCGCGATGAGCGGGATCGCCGCGATGTCCTGGAAGAGCAGGATGCCGAAGGCCGCCTGGCCGGCGGGCGTTCCGAGCTCGTTGCGCTCGGTCATCGCCTGGAGCGCGATCGCGGTGGACGAGAGCGCGAGGGCGAGCCCGCCGACGATCGCGGCGCGCCAACCGAATCCGACCGGCAGGAGGGCCGCCGCGAGCACCCCGCCGCAGATCGCGAGCTGGATGCCCCCGCCCACGAAGACGTTGCGCTTCATCGCGGCGAGCCGCCGCGGGTCGAGCTCGAGGCCGATCACGAAGAGGAGGAGCACCACCCCCAGCTCCGCCAGGTGCTGCGTGGACTCGACGTCGTCCACGAGCTTCAACCCCCACGGGCCGATCGCGGCGCCGGCGATGAGGTAGCCCAGCACCGAGCCCAGGCCCAGCCGCTTGGCGATCGGCACGCAGACGACCGCGGCGACGAGGAAGACCAGGGCCTCGTTCATCGCGAGTGCTCCAGCACGCGCTCGCGAAGGCGCGCACCCGCCTCCCGCAGCGCGTCGCCCCCCACGAGATGGGCGCCGTGCACGACGAAGGGCTCGAGCCAGCGCATGCCGCAGTAGCGCGCGGTGCGCTCCATGGGCGGCGCGAAGTCCTCGAAGGGCCGCCCATGGCGGCCGGCGCCGCTGAATGCCTGGCCATCGCCGCCCGTCGTGACGGCCCAGAGGCAGGCCTTGCCGGCGAGCTTGCCGCCGTCTTCGCCGTACGCCCAGCCCTTCACGAGGACCACGTCGAACCAGTGCTTGAGGAGCGCGGGCACCGAATACCAGTAGAGCGGGCTCAGGAACACCACGAGGCTCGCGCCTTCGAGCGCCTGCTGCTCGGCCGCAGGGTCGATGTCGAAGTCGGGATAGAGCCGGTAGAGCGAGCGCACCTGCAGCGCCGGCACGTCGGCGACCGCGGCGAGCAGCGCGGCGCATGCGCGCGATCGCGCGGGATAGGGATGGGCGTGCACCACGACGATCATCCTGGAATCCTTTGCATGAGGTCGGCCCAGCGCAGGTTGTCGAGGACGATGCCCGCGAAGATCGCCGCGCCGACCCAGTTGTTGTGGAGGAAGGCCCTGAAGCAGCCCGCGCGCGAGCGGTCGCGGATGAGGCGGTAGTGGTAGGCCACGAGGCAGGCCGACACCAGGAGGCCCGCGAAGTAGAGCGGCCCGTAACGTTGCCACAAGCCGATTGCGACCATGCCGACGAGGAAGGTCGCGTAGCAGGCGACCACCGCGGCCACGTCATGGCGGCCGAAGAGCAGCGCCGAGGTGCGAATGCCGATCTTGAGGTCGTCCTCGCGATCGACCATCGCGTACTCGGTGTCGTAGGCGATCGTCCAGAAGACGTGCGCGGCGAGCAGCGCCCAGACGAGCGGGGGGACCTCGCCGGTCACCGCCGCGAAAGCCATCGGCATGCCGAAGCCGAAGGCCACGCCGAGATAAGCCTGCGGCAGCCAGAAGAAGCGCTTGGTGAACGGATAGGTCGCCGCGATGATCACCGCGGGGATGGACAGCAGGACCGTGAGCTTGTTGAACCGCAATACCACCGCGAGCGCGGCGAGCGCCAGCACCACCGCGACCGCGACCGCCTCCCACGGCGCGATCGCTCCGGCGGCAAGCGGCCGCGCGCGAGTGCGCTCGACGTGCGCGTCGAAGTCGCGGTCCGCGTAGTCGTTGATCGCGCAGCCGGCCGAGCGCATGAGCACCGTGCCCAGCACGAAGAGCCAGAGGGTCGCGTAGGGCGGCACGCCTTTCGCCGCGAGCCAAAGCGCCCAGAGCGTGGGCCAGAGCAGCAGCAGGATGCCGATCGGGCGATCCAGCCGGATCAGCTTCTCGTAGGCGTCGAGCCGCCGCAACAAAGGGGACGGATTCATTTTCGGGCCTGTCCCCTTTTCTCGAGCAGTCCCGGCAGGAATACCTCGGTCACCATGAGCGGGCGGCCCGCGCGCCGGAAGAGCGAGCGCCGCGCCCAGAGCGGGGGCAGCGCACGGCCGAGCAGGCGGCTCGCGCGTTTCCAGAGCGGATGGCGCGAATCCAGCCGCGCGAACTCGAACGGCCCACGCGCGACCCGGGGATCGGCGAAGAGCGCCGTGGCGAGCGGACGGGTCCCGAGCGCTCGCACGCGGTGCCAGGCGCCCCGCAGATCCGTGCGGGCAACGATCGAATGCGCCATCACCACGCGACGGCCTCCGGCGTGCAGGAGGACCTCGCGCACGTAGGCGAGCTTGTGGGAAGGCCGCCCGAGCGCGGCGTACTCATCTTCGTTGGGGATGCGCATGCGGGTCTGCAGCACCTCCACGCGCATCGGGCCATGGAGCGCGATCACCCGGCTCGTGAGCGAGCCGGGGTGCACGAGCCACGGTCTCGCCGGCACGCCATGCGGCGGGGGAAGCCGTCGCCATCGGTTCATGCCTTGAGGTAGAACTGCCGGCTGCCCAGCCAGCGGTCGAGGTGGCGGGCCGCCGCCGGGTCCTGGGAGGCGATCATCTCGTCGGCCACTCCGCGCGCGAGCTCGATCAGGTCGGCGTCGCGCTCGAGGTCGGCGAAGCGCAGCAGCGGCGCTCCGCTCTGCCGCGCGCCAAGGAACTCGCCCGGCCCGCGGATGCGCAGGTCCTCGCGCGCGATCTCGAAGCCGTCGGTGCTCTCGTAGATCACCTTGAGGCGCATGCGCGCGGTCTCGGAGAGCGGCTGCGCATACAGCAGGATGGCGAGGCTCTGCTGCGAGCCGCGGCCCACCCGCCCCCGCAGTTGGTGCATCTGCGCGAGCCCCATGCGCTCGGCGTGCTCGATCACCATGACCGTCGCGTTGGGGACGTCCACGCCCACCTCGATCACCGTGGTCGCGACGAGGAGCTGGATGCGCCTCGCCTTGAAATCCTCCATGACCTGCGCCTTCTCCGCGGGCTTGAGGCGGCCGTGCACGAGGCCCACCTTGAGGTCGGGGAAGGTGGCGCTGATCGTCTCGAACGTTTCGATCGCGGTCTTCAGCTGCAATTGCTCGGATTCCTCGATGAGCGGGCAGACCCAGTAGGCCTGCGCTCCGTCGGCGCACGCCTCGCGCACGCGCGCCACGACCTCGTCGCGCCTCTCCTCCGAGAGGAGCTTCGTGACGACGGGCGAGCGGCCGGGCGGCAGCTCGTCGATCACCGTCACGTCGAGGTCGGCGTAGTAGCTCATCGAGAGCGTGCGCGGGATGGGAGTCGCGCTCATCATCAGCTGGTGGGGCTCGCCGCCGCCCTTGGCCGAGAGCGCGAGGCGCTGCGCGACCCCGAAGCGGTGCTGCTCGTCCACGATGGACAGGCCGAGCTTCGCGAACGCGACGCCTTCCTGGAAGAGCGCGTGCGTCCCGATGGCGAGCTGCGTCGTGCCCGCGGCGATCGCCTCGATCGCGCCCTTCTTCTCGCGACCCTTGAGGCCGCCCGACAGCCACGCGATCTTCACGCCCAGGGGTTCCAGCCAGTGCTTGAGCTTGAGGTAATGCTGCTCGGCGAGGATCTCGGTCGGGGCCATGAGCGCGGCCTGCCAGCCGTTCTCGATCGCCTGCAGCGCCGCGAGGGCGGCCACGAGCGTCTTGCCGCTGCCCACGTCGCCTTGCAGCAGGCGGCGCATCGGGTGCGCGTGCGAGAGGTCCTTCGAGATCGTCGCCTGCGCGCGGCGCTGCGCGCCCGTGAGCGGGAAAGGCAGCGACTTCACGAGCGCGTTGGTGAGCGTGTGCGCGGGCGGCAGCCGCGGCGCCGTCTTCGCGCGGCGCTCGCGATAGGCGATGCGCATCGCGAGCTGCTGCGCGAGGATCTCGTCGAACTTGAGGCGCCGCCATGCCGGGTGCGTGCGCTCGATGAGCGAGTCCGCGTCGACGTCGGGCGGCGGGCGATGCAGCAGCAGCACGCTCTCGCGGAAGGGGGCGAGCCCGAGCTTCCTGCGCCGGGCGTCGTCGAGCGTGTCCTCGAGCGCGAGCGTGTCGAGCGCGCGCTCGATCATGCCGCGCAGCGCCGATTGCGAAAGCCCCGCCGTCGTGGGGTACACCGGCGTGAGCGATTGGGGCAGCGCGGCGTCCGCGGTCGCCGCCTTGTAGCGCGGATGCACCATCTCGTCGCCGAAGAAGCCGGGCCGCACCTCGCCGAAGAGGCGGAAGCGCTTGCCGGGAGCGAACTGCTTCACCTGGCTGGGATAGAAGTTGAGGAAGCGCACCCACAGGAAAGCCTCGCCGCGGGCGTCCTCACCCGGCTGGGGCGTGGTCTCCCTCAGCTTCACCACGAGCGTGCGCTTGCCGCGATACTGGACTTTCGACTCCACGACCTCGGCCTCCACCTGCACGGGCTCGCCCGCGCGCACCTGCGCGAGCGGCGTGAGCGTCGTCTCGTCCTCGTAGCGCAGGGGGAGGTGCAGGGCAAAGTCGAGCTTGGTGCGGATGCCGAGCTTGTCGAGGCGGCTCTGGACCTGCGGATTGCTCGAAGGGCCGGCCATGGCGCGGATTCTATAGTCCCGCGCGCCGGGCGTGCGGAAGCGCTTTCGCGCCGTGGAGGGAGGATCGACCGGCGGGTCAGCCGAGGTACATCACGGCATCGATCTCGACCTGCGCGCCGCGCGGAAGCGCCGCGGCGCCAATCGTCACCCGCGCGGGATACGGCTCCCGGAAGTAGGTCGCCATGATCTCGTTCACCTTCGGGAACTGCGCGAGATCGGTGAGGTAGATCGTCACGCGGGCCACGCGGTCGAAATCGCCGCCCGCGGCCTTGCAGACCGCGCGGAGGTTCTCGAACACGCGCCTCACCTGGTCCTCGAAGCCGTCGACGACCTGCATCGTCTTCGGATCGAGCGGGATCTGGCCGGAAAGGTAGACGGTGTCGCCTGCGCGCACGGCCTGCGAGTACGTGCCGATCGCGGCGGGTGCTTCGGGGGTCGAGATGGCTTTCAAGTGGCTTTCTTCTTCAGTCGCTGGATGCGGACCACTTCCGGGATGCGGCGCAGCCTGCGGAAGACGTGCGCGAGGTGCATGCGGTTGCGGACCTGGATGGTGAAGACGAGGGTGGTGTAGGCCTGGCTCGCGCGCTGCTCGGTCTCGATGTGGTCGATGTTCGCGTCGGCTTCCGAGACCTCGGCCGCGAGCCGCGCGAGGACGCCGCGCGTGTTCTGGGCCGTGAGGCGGGCGTTCACGTCGAAGAGTCGGTCGGCCTGCGCGTCCCACTGCACGTCGACCCACTTCTCGGGATCGAAGTGGAACGGGTGGATCGCAGGGCAGTCGTGGGTGTGCACGAGCAGGCCCTGGCCCTTGCGGATCTGCGCGATGATCGGGTCGCCCGGGATCGGATGGCAGCACGAGGCGAACTGCACCGCGAGGCCCTCGGTCCCGCGGATGGTGATCGAGTCGAGTTGCGCGTCGCCTTCGGCCGCCTGGTCCACCGCGAGCAGCTTCTTCGCGACCACGACGGCGAGCCGCTTGCCGAGGCCGATGTCGGCCAGCACCTCCTCGCGGTTGCGCGCCGAATCGCCCTTGAAGAACGAGACCCAGTGCGCTTCGCCGATCTCGTCGGGGTTCGCCTTGAGCGAGCGCAGCGCCTGCACGAGGAGGAGCTCCCCCACCTCGGCCGACTCCTGCAGCTGCATGGTCTTCAGGTAATGGCGGATGTGCGAGCGCGCCTTGCCGGTGGCCACGTACGAGAGCCACACGGGGTTCGGCCGCGCCTGGGGATCGGTGAGGATCTCCACCCGGTTGCCGTTGCGAAGGACGGTGCCGAGAGGGACCGGTTCGCCGTCGACCTTCGCGGCCACGCAGTGGTTGCCGACGTCGGTGTGCACCGAGTAGGCGAAGTCGATGGTGGTCGCGCCCTTCGGTAGCGCGAAGATCTTGCCCTTGGGCGAGAACACGTAGACCTCGTCGGGGAAGAGGTCGACCTTGATGTGCTCGAGGAACTCGAGCGCGTCGCCCGACTCGCTCTGGATCTCGAGCAGCGACTGCAGCCACTGGTGGGTCTTCAGCTGCACGTCGCGCGTGTCGGTCTCGGCGCTCTTGTACATCCAGTGCGACGCCACCCCCGCCTCGGCGACCTTGTGCATGTCAGTCGTGCGGATCTGGATCTCGATCGGCATCCCGAACGGGCCGAAGAGCGTCGTGTGCAGCGACTGGTAGCCGTTCGCCTTGGGGATCGCGATGTAGTCCTTGAACTTGCCGGGGATCGGCTTGTAGAAGGTGTGCAGCGCCCCCATCGCGAGGTAGCAGCTCGGCACGTCGGGCACGATGATGCGGAAGCCGTAGATGTCGAACACCTCCGAGAAGGAGATGTTCTTCTCCTGCATCTTCTTGTAGATCGAGGAGATGTGCTTCTCGCGCCCGCTCACGTGCGCCTCGACCTTGAATTCCTTCAGCCGCTGCTGGATCGAGTCCTGGATCTTGCCCACGGCGTCGCGGCGGTTGCCGCGCGCGCGCTTGAGCGCCTTCTCGAGGACGCGGAAGCGGTGCGGGTGCAGGTAGTGGAACCCGAGGTCCTCGAGCTCGTAGTAGACGGCGATGAGGCCCAGGCGGTTGGCGATCGGCGCGTAGATGTCGAGCGTCTCGCGCGCGATGCGCTCCTGCTTCTCGGCCGGCACCGCCTCCAGCGTGCGCATGTTGTGGAGGCGGTCCGCGAGCTTGATGAGGATCACGCGCACGTCGCGTGCCATCGCGAGCAGCATCTTCCTGAAGTTCTCGGCCTGCGCGTGCTGCAGCGTGGCGAACTCGATGCGGTCGATCTTGGAGACGCCGTCGACGAGGTCCGCCACGGCCTTGCCGAAGCGGCGCGAGATCTCGCTCTTGGTGGTCTGGGTGTCCTCGACCACGTCGTGCAGGAGCGCCGCCATGAGGGCCTGGGCGTCGAGGTGCCACTCCGCGAGGATCTTCGCGACCGCGAGCGGGTGGGTGATGTAGGGCTCGCCGCTCGCGCGGTACTGGCCCGAGTGGGCCGCGCGCGCCACGTCGTAGGCGCGCTCGATCGATTCGACGTCGGGGGCCTTGAGGTAGCCCAGGACCGCCGTGAGCTCCTCGGGCCCCGGCCCGGGCAATGCGCTTCCCGTGGCCCTCAGGCCGCTCGCGGTCGCTCCATGGATGCCGAGGGCGGGCATGAGAGCGGGGTCAGAGTCGTGGGCCGACTCTGACCCCATTCATTCACAGGACGGGCGGCGTAGGCGCCGGCGGGTTCAGCAGCTCCTGGCCGACCTTGCCGGCGGCGATCTCGCGCAGCGCGATGACCGTGGGCTTGTCCTTGTTGGCCTCGATGAGGGGCGTGGCGCCCAGCGCGATCTGGCGCGCGCGATTGGTGGCCGCGAGCGTGAGCTGGAAGCGGTTGGGGAAGAACTTGACGCAGTCGTCGACGGTGATGCGGGCCATGGCGTTTCTCCGTTACTTGAATTCGGCGAAGAGCTTTGCGAGGCGAAGGGATTGCCGCGACCGCGCCACGCGCGCGGCGTGGACCACGGCCAACATCTCCTCCAAAGCCTGTTCGAAGCGGTCGTTTACAATTATATATTCAAATTCAAGAACATGCGAAATCTCCTCGCGGGCCCCCGCGAGGCGCCTCTCGATGGTTTCCGGCGTGTCCTTTCCCCGGCCGAGGAGGCGGCGGCGAAGCTCGTCCAGCGAAGGCGGCAGGATGAACATGCCGATCAGCGCGGGAAACAACTTTCGGACCTGCGCGGCGCCCTGCCAGTCGATTTCCAGGAGCACGTCGTGGTCGCCCGCGAGCTCCCGTTCGATCCAGCGCCGGCTGGTCCCGTAGAAATTTCCATGGACGCTCGCGTGCTCGAGGAAATCGGCGGCGGCGATCATCCGCTCGAACTCGGCGCGGTCGACGAAGTGGTACTCGCGCCCGTTCGCCTCGCCTTGCCGGGGGGCGCGCGTGGTGTAGCTGATCGACAGCCGCACCGAGGGCTCGCGCTTCAGGAGCTCGGCGACGAGGCTGGTCTTGCCGGCGCCGGAAGGGGCGCAGACGACGAAGAGGTTTCCGGGCATCAGGCGTCAGCCATTAGCCGTTAGCCATCAGCCGACAGCCGCAGCGCGGCGACATCGGTCCACCGGGCCTTCTGGCAGCTGATGGCTGGAGGCCGGCGGCTATTCAATGTTCTGCACTTGTTCGCGCATCTGCTCGATGAGCACCTTCAGCTCGACCGAGATGCGCGTCATCTCGTTGGCCACGGACTTCGAGCCCAGCGTGTTGGCCTCGCGGTTGAGCTCCTGGCAGAGGAAGTCGAGCCGCTTGCCGCAGGCGCCGCCCTTGTCGAGGACGCGCCGGAACTCGCCGATGTGCGTGTTGAGGCGCGCGAGCTCCTCGTCGACGTCGATGCGCGCCGCGTAGAGCACGATTTCCTGGTGGACGCGCTCGTCCGAGGGCGAGGCGGCCGCCTCCGCGATCTTCGCCGCGAGCTTTTCCTGGAAGGCCTTGAGGGCGCCCGGCACGAGCGGAGCGGCCTCCTCCACGAGCTTCGCCATCGAGGCGAGCCGCTCGCGCAGGACGGTCTCGAGCTTCGCGCCCTCGCGCGCGCGCGACGCGTCGAGGTCCGCGATGGCGTCGGCGAGGACGCCGAAGAGGTCCTCCTTCACGCGGTCGGGCGAGAGGGCGTCATCGGCGAGCACGCCGGGCCAGTGGAGGATCTCGGAGACGGAGAGCGCCCGCGCCTGGGGGAAGCGCTCGGCCACGCGCAGGTTGGCGGCATGCAGGGAAGCCATCGCCTGCTCGTCGGGCACCAGCGAGCGCGCGCCCGCGGTCGCCGGAGTGTAGGTCACGCGGCAGTCCACCTTGCCGCGCGAGAGCTTCGCCGCGATCGCCTCGCGCATCGCGGATTCCAGCGGCCGCAGCTCCTCGGGGATGCGGGTCTGGAACTCGAGATAACGGTGGTTGACCGTCTTCAGCTCGATGCCGAGGCTGCCCTGCCCGCTTTCTCGCGCCGCGGCCGCGAAGCCGGTCATGCTGGCGATCATGGGATTGCTTACAATTGGGAGGGAAAAATTATATCGGAAGGCCCTTAAGGCCCCCTCATGCCCCAGCAGGCGAACCAGCCGCTGCCCGCCGGCTACGTGCTGAACGGTTACCGCATCGAGAAGCCGCTTTCATCGGGCGGGTTCAGCATCGTCTACCTGGCGCGCGACGAGGCGGGCACCCAGTTCGCGATCAAGGAGTACCTGCCTTCCACACTGCCGCTGCGCCCCGAAGGCGTCGAGATCGCGATCCAGGACGAGGCCACGCTCTCGGTCTTCCGCCACGGGCTCAAGTGCTTCTTCGAGGAAGGCCGGGCGCTCGCGATGATCCAGCACCCGAACGTGGTGCGCGTGGAGAATTTCTTCCGCGCCAACGAGACCTGCTACATGGTCATGCAGTACGTGCGCGGGCGCACGCTGCAGTTCCACATTCAGAGGAACCGCCACGAGTTCACCGAGTCGTTCATCCGGCGCATCTTCGCCTCCCTCATGAACGGTCTTCGCGAGGTGCACGCGAACAAGCTGCTGCACCTCGACATCAAGCCCGCCAACGTCTTCATCTCCATGGAGGGCAACCGCCCGGTGCTGCTCGATTTCGGCGCGGCCCGGATCACGCTCTCCGAAGAGGCGATGAAGCTGAAGCCCATGTACACCGCGGGCTTCGCCGCGCCCGAGCACTACCGGTTCAAGCCCGAGGAGCTCGGCCCCTGGAGCGACATCTACTCGGTGGGCGCCACGATGTACACGTGCATCGCGGGCACGCCGCCGCAGGCCGGCGACCAGCGCGAGGAGAAGGACAAGATGATCCCGCTGCGCACGCTTGCGCGCGGGGACTTCTCCGAGGACCTCTTCTCGATCGTCGACGACTGCCTGAGCGTCGACTGGCTGAAGCGGCCGCAGACCGCGTTCGAGCTGCAGAAGCGGCTGATGGCGCAGGGCGAGCCGCAGGCCGAGAAGAAGTCGAGCATCTTCGAGACGATCAACAAGCCCCTGTCCAAGCTCTTCTCGCGGCAGGGTTAGGGCGTCGCGCCGCGCCCATGAACGCCCTCCCGTCGCCCTGATCCTCGCCATGCGCTTCACCATCTTCCAGGACAGCAGGCTCGGCGACCGCGACGGCAACGAGGATCGCGTCGGCTATTCGTACGGGCGCGACGCCTTGCTCATGGTGATCGCCGACGGCATGGGCGGCCACCAGGAGGGCGAGGTCGCGGCCGAGATCGCGGTGCAGGAGATCACGCGGCGCTTCCAGCAGGAGGCGCGCACGGGCAAGGTGCGGCGTCCCTTCGACTTCCTCGTCTCCTCGATCCAGGGGGCGCACCGCGCGATCGTCGCCCACGCCGACCAGCACAACCTGCTCGAGTGCCCACGGACGACCTGCGTGGCCTGCGTGGTGCAGAACGGGTACGCGTATTGGGCGCACGCCGGAGACTCGCGCCTCTACGTGCTGCGCCGCGGCGCGCTCGTGGCCGCGACGCAGGACCACTCCAAGGTGCAGCAGATGATCGACGCGGGCCAGATCACCGTCGAGCAGGCCGCGCGCCACCCCGACCGGAACAAGATCTTCAGCTGCCTGGGAGGCGTCGTGCCGCCGCACATCGACATGGGCCGCGAGATCCGCCTCGAGGCCGGCGACACGGTGCTCCTTTCGACCGACGGGTTCTGGGCGCAGATCCCCGCGTCCATCCTCGCTCAGATGCTCGGGCGCCAGACCGTCACCGCCCTCCTTCCGGGACTGCTCGCCGAAGCGCAGCGCCGCGCCCAGGGCGAGTCGGACAACCTCTCCGTGGTCGCGATGACCTGGGAGAACCAGGACGACGCGCGGGTGGCCGACACCGAGACGCTCGAGGCCACCGAGTTCGAGACCTCGACCAACACCACGCAGATGATGGACGCCGGCACCGGCGCGGCGCCGGAGGAAGTGACCGAGGATGACATCGAGCGCGCCATCGCCGAGATCCAGAGCGCCATCAAGAAAGTCCCCCGCTAGGAAGACCCGATGCCCCGCTCCTTCGACAGGTCGGCCGCCCAGTTGCGGCCCGTCCGCATTCATCGTCGCTACACCCGCCACGCCGAGGGCTCGGTCCTGATCGAGGTCGGCCATACGCACGTGCTCTGCAACGCGAGCGTCGAGGAGAAAGTCCCGCCCTTCCTGAAGGGCAAGGGGACGGGGTGGGTGACGGCGGAGTACGGAATGCTTCCGCGCGCGACGAACACGCGCGGCTCGCGCGAGGCCGCCTCGGGCAAGCAATCCGGGCGCACGCAGGAGATCCAGCGCCTCATCGGACGCAGCCTCCGGGCGGTGACCGACACCGCCGCGCTCGGCGAGCGCACGATCACGATCGACTGCGACGTGATCCAGGCCGATGGCGGCACGAGGTGCGCGTCGATCACCGGCGCGATGGTCGCCCTCGCCGACGCGGTCGCCTGGATGCGCTCGCAATCGATGCTCGCGGGCGACCCGCTGCGCGACTTCGTCGCCGCCACGTCGGTGGGGATCGTCGACGGCACACCGGTCCTCGACCTCGATTACCTCGAGGACTCGGGTTGCGACACCGACATGAACGTCGTGATGACGGGCGCGGGCCACTTCGTGGAAGTGCAGGGCACCGCCGAGGGCGCGCCCTTCACGCGCCCGCAGATGGGGACGCTGCTGGACCTGGCTTCGAGCGGCATCGCGGAGCTGATCCGGTTGCAGCGCTCCTCTCTCGGTGAAAGCAAATAGAAGCTGAGGGGCCGAGGAGCCGAGAAGCCGAGATGTCGATGATCGTTCGTGGCCGTGATCGCGCTTGCTGCGAACTTCAAGCATCCATTCCTCGGTATCTCGGCTCCTCGGCCCCTCAGCTTCTATTCGCCGTAGTCCCATGAAGATCGTCATCGCCTCCAACAACCCCGGCAAGCTCCGCGAGCTCGCATCGCTGCTCGCGCCGCTCGGCATCGAGGTGGTGCCGCAGTCGCAGCTCGGGGTGACCGAAGCCGAGGAGCCCCACGACACCTTCGTCGAGAACGCGCTCGCCAAGGCGCGCCACGCGAGCGCCGCCACGGGCCTGCCCGCGCTCTCCGACGATTCGGGGCTCTGCGTCCCGGCGCTCGGCGGAGAGCCGGGCGTGAACTCCGCGTGTTACGCCGGCAGGGACGGTGCGCGCGAGGAGCGCGATGAACGCAACAACGCGAAGCTCGCCTCCGCGCTGGCCGCGCTCCCGGACCGCTCGGCGTTCTACTACTGCGTGCTCGTGCTCGTGCGCTCCCCCCGTGATCCGACGCCGCTCATCGCCGAGGGCCGATGGCACGGCGCGATCGTGCTCGAGCCGCGCGGCGCCGGCGGCTTCGGCTACGACCCCTACTTCGTGCCGCGCGGCGGCGAGCGCACCGCGGCCGAGCTCCCCGCCGAGGAGAAGAACCGCGCGAGCCACCGGGCGATCGCCGCGCGCGAGCTCGAGCGCCGCCTGCGCGCGGGCTAGACCATGCGCCTCGGGCAGCTGCCGCCCCTTTCGCTCTACGTCCACATTCCCTGGTGCCTCAGGAAGTGCCCCTACTGCGACTTCAACTCGCACGAACGGCGCGGCGACGTGCCCGAGGCGCAGTACGTCGAAGCGCTCGTGGCCGACGTCGAGCGCGCCTATCCGAACGTGTACGGGCGCCGCCTGCAGACGATCTTCATCGGCGGCGGGACCCCCAGCCTCTTCTCCGCGCGGGCGATCGACGGCCTCCTCACCGCGATCCGCACGCGCCTCCCGGTCGAGCCCGACGCGGAGATCACGATGGAGGCGAATCCCGGCACCTTCGAGGCCGAGCGGTTTCGCGGCTACCGCGCCGCGGGCGTGAACCGCCTCTCGATCGGCGTGCAGAGCTTCGACGACGCGCGCCTCGCCGACATCGGCCGCGTGCACGGCGCGGACGAGGCGCGCCGCGCGCTCGCCACCGCGCTCGAGCTCTTTCCCACCGTGAACGCGGACCTCATGTACGCGCTGCCCGGCCAGACGCCCGAAGGCGCCGTGGCCGACGTGCGCGAGGCGATCTCGATCGGCGCGCCGCACGTCTCGGCCTACCACCTCACGCTCGAGCCCGACACGCACTTCCACCGCTTCCCGCCCGAGCTGCCGGCCGAGGATGCCGCGGCCGACATGCAGGAAGCGATCGAGGCGCTGCTCGCCGGCGCGGGCTACGAGAACTACGAGACGAGCGCCTTCGCGCGGCCCGGACATCGCGCGCGCCACAACCTCAACTACTGGTCGTTCGGCGACTACCTCGGGATCGGCGCGGGCGCGCACGGCAAGATCTCGTTCCGAGATCGCATCGTGCGCGAAGTGCGGGAGCGCAAGCCCGAAACCTACATGCGCGCGGCGACCGGCGGCGACGCGGTATGGGAGACGCGGGAGGTCGCCGACGCCGAGCTGCCCTTCGAGTTCATGCTGAACGCGCTGCGCCTCGCCGAGGGCTTTCCCGTCGCGCTCTTCACCGAGCGCACGGGGCTCCCGCTCAACGTGGTCGACGCGCAGCTCGCGCAGGCCGAAGCGGCGGGCCTCATCGTGCGCGACCACGCGCGCATCGCGCCGAGCCCGAAGGGGCGGCGCTTCCTGAACGACTTGCTCGAGAAGTTCCTCGCGAAGGACGAAGCGCGCCGCGGCGCGCGCGTGATCAGTATTTCTTCAGCGGGTACTGCGCGGAGCCCTTGACGAAGGGCGGCTCCCGCCCGCAGAGCTCCTCCAGCATGATGAGCTCGGCATCCGTATGGTTGCGGAAGGGTCCCGGGTCGGCGCGCAGCGTCCCCGATGGCGCCGAGAGGAGCAGCGGCTGCTCGTGGTGCGTGGTCTGCACCACCTTGTCCGGCATGTTCGGCCCCTGGACCACGGCCTCGCCGTAGCAGAGGCAGAAGTACACCTCCTTCGCGTCGACTTCGAAGTAAGCGCCGGTGCCGCGGATCCCGATCGTCGCCGAGGCCGCCTTCACCGCCGTGGGCTTCTTCGAGAACACCGACAGCACCTTGCCCGTCGCGATGAGCATCTCGGAGAGCACGCTGCCGCTGCCCCGCACTTCGACGATCGTGTCCGAGCGCATGAGGAAGGCATCGCCCTTCAGCACGACGATGGCCGAGCTTCCGGGGCCCGTCGTGACCTTGTCGCCGAGCTTCACCGCCGCACCCGATTTCGCGGCCTGGCCGTTGACGGTCGCGGTGCCTTCCACGCGGTGCAGGCCGGGCGGCAGGTCTCCTGCGGCGAGGACCTCGCTCACGTAATTGGAGACGCCCACCGCAGCCACCGCCTGCATCCAACGACGCCGATCGAAGCCGTTCATGCCGTCCTCCTCGTGAACACGATATCCCACACGCCATGTCCGAGCCGCAGCCCCCGGCGCTCGAACTTGGTCTCCGGCCGCGACGGCGGGCGCGGCGCGAAGGATTCGGCCGTGTTCGCGAGGCGTCCCTCCTGCGAGAGTACCGCGAGGACGTGCTCGGCGTAGTCCTGCCAGTCCGTGGCCACGTGGAGATAGCCGCCGGGCGCGAGCCGCTCGGCTGCGAGCGCGGCGAAAGCGGGCTGCACCAGCCGGCGCTTGTGGTGGCGCTTCTTGGGCCACGGATCGGGAAAGAACACATGGATGCCCGCGAGCGAGGCGGGCGGGACCATGTCGCGCATCACTTCGACCGCGTCGTGGCGCACCACGCGCACGTTGCGGATCCCCGCCTCGTCCACCTGCTTGAGGAGGCTGCCCACTCCCGGGGCATGCACTTCGATCGCGAGATAGTCCGTGCCGGGGTTCTCGCGGGCGATGCGGGCGGTGGTCTCGCCCATGCCCGAGCCGATCTCGACGACCACGGGCGCGCGGCGCCCGAAAACCGCCTCGAAATCGAGCGGTGCCCGTCCATAGGCCAGGCCGTAGGTCGGGAGCAGCTCGGCATAGGCGCGCTGCTGCCCGGGAGAAAAGCGTCCCTGGCGAAGGACATAACTGCGGATCGGGGGGTGTGTCATCGGCGCAACATTTTATCGCTTACCGGTCGATTGACACGCCCGATGCCGGAGCCTAAATTTCCCCACAAAGGCGGAGCAAGAAAATGGCGTTGAGAACCACACTCGCGTGGTTGGCGATCACCCTTCCCGGGCTCGCCTTGGCCGAGGACTACGTCGGCACCCTGAAGGTCCCCCAATCCGCTGCCACGCCTTCGGGCCTCTACTCGTTCTCGACCACCCCGGGCCTCGTCACCGTGCCCGGCGAGACCGGGATGAAGCTCAAGCTCGGGTACAAGTATTCGCGGTACTTCGCGGTCGAGGGCGAGGTCATGGACTTCGGGCGCTCGAGCGCGACCGATCCGTTCTCCAGCCCCGCGAACCTCGCTTCGGCCTTCCGCAGCACGGGCTTCGGCGTCGACACGATCGCGATGCTGCCCGTGTGGCGCTTCTCGTTCTACGGCCGCATGGGCGCCTATCGCGCGGATGTGCGCAATCCCTTCGGCGCGAGCTCGCTCGCGTTCCTGCCGAGCGAGGCCTACTCGCGCGGCACACGCCTGCGCTACGGCCTGGGCATGCGCTACGACATCACGCGCTCGCTCGGCATGCGTGCCGAGTACGAGCGCAACGCCCCGTTCAGCTCGCCCTTCGCTTCCGAGACGGATGCGGCCGACCAGGTCTCGGTCGGCGTGACCTGGCGGTTCTGACCGCCCCCGCGGGGAGGCGCTCTACTCGATGAGCCCGGTCGTGGGCGAGCTCGCGCTCGCCTGGTAGGGCTTCTTCGGCATGCGTCCGGCGAGGTAGGCCTCCCGCCCCGCCTCCACCGCGAGCCGCATCGCGCGTGCCATCCGGACCGGGTCCTTCGCCTTGGCGATCGCGGTGTTCATCAGGACGCCGTCGCAGCCGAGCTCCATCGCGATCGCCGCGTCCGAGGCGGTGCCGATGCCGGCGTCGACGAGCACGGGCACCTTCACGCGATCGATGATGATCTGCAGGTTCCAGGGATTGAGGATTCCCATCCCGGAGCCGATGAGGGAAGCGAGCGGCATCACCGCGACGCAGCCCAGGTCTTCGAGCTGCTTCGCCATGATCGGATCGTCGCTGCAGTACGCCATCACCTGGAAGCCTTCGTCCACGAGCGTCTTCGCCGCGGCGAGCGTCTCGGGCATGTTCGGATAGAGCGACTCCTGGTCGCCCAGGACCTCGAGCTTCACGAGCGCGTGCCCGTCGAGGAGCTCGCGCGCGAGGCGGAGCGTGCGGATCGCGTCCTGCGCGGTGTAGCAGCCGGCGGTGTTGGGAAGGATGGCGTACTTCGAGGGCGGCAACACCTCGAGCAGGCTGGGCTCGCCCTTGTTCTGCCCGATGTTGGTGCGGCGGATCGCGACCGTCACGATCTCCGCGCCCGAGGCCTCGATCGCGCGGCGGGTCTCGTCGAAGTCCCGGTACTTTCCGGTTCCGACGAGCAGGCGCGAGGAATACGCCTTGCCCGCGACGACGAGCGCGTCCTGCTCCGTGACTTTCTCGGGCGCGTTCATCAGCCGCCTCCCACCGCGATCACGACCTCGATGCGGTCGCCCTCGGCCACGCGCTCGTCGCCGAAGCGGCTGCGCGGGACGATCTCGCCGTTGCGCTCGACGGCGAGGCGCTTGCCGGCGAGCTCGAGGTCCTCGAGCAGCTGCGTGAAGTTGACCGGCGCCGCGAGCTCGCGCGGGGCGCCGTTGAGGGTGATGCGGATCGAAGCCATCCCTCGATTATAGGGCGGCTACATCTGCTTGAAGCGCTGCGCGTACGCCCGGCTCACGGGGAGCTCCGCGCCGGACTTGAGCTTCACGAAGACGCGCCCGCCCATGTCGCGGCGCGTGGATGCGACCTCGTTCATGTTGACGACCGTGCCGCGATGGACCTGCCAGAACATCTCGGGGTCGAGCTGCTCGGAGAGCTCGGCGAGCGGCATCCGGATGAGGGACTCTCCCGCGCGGGTGATCACGCACGTGTACTTGTCCTGCGCCTGGAAGTAGAGGACCTCGTCCACCGCGATCTGCTGCACGACCTCGCCCTTCAGGGCTCGCACCCAGCGAAGCCGCCCGCCGCCCCCGGCGGGCAGCGCGCGCGCGAGCCGCGCGAGCACCTCCTCCAGCGCCGGGGGGCGGGTGGCCGCGGCGAGCTTCGCCTTCAAGCGCTCGATGCAGCGCGCGAGCCGCTCGTCGGTCACGGGCTTCAGGAGATAGTCCACGGCATCCTGGTCGAAGGCCTCGACGGCGTACTGGTCGTACGCGGTCACGAAGACCACGTGCGTGCGCGCTTCGATGCGGCGCGCGACGTCGAGGCCCGTGAGCCCGGGCATGCGGATGTCGAGGAAGGCGATCTCGGGGGCGTCTTCCTCGATCGCGCGCAGCGCCTCGAGGCCGTTCGCGGCGAGCGGCAGCACTTCGAGATCGGGCCACGCGGCCGCGAGGCGTGCGCGCAGGTGCTCGGCGAGATGCGGCTCGTCGTCGGCGATGAGGGCGCGGGCGCTCATGCGGGCAGCGCAATGGATACGCGCGTTCCGACCGGCCGATGGTCGGAGATGTCGAGCGAAGCCCGCTCGCCGTAGAGCAGCCTCAGCCGGTCGCGCAGGTTGGAGAGCCCCAGGCCCCCGCGGGTCGCCGCCGCGAAGCCCACGCCCGTGTCGGTCACGTCGATGCGCACGCGCCCCTCCTCCCGCCGCGCCGTGAACGCCACCTCGCCGCCCTCGACCTTGGGCTCGAGGCCGTGCCGGATCGCGTTCTCGACCACGGGCTGGACGAGCAGCGGCGGGATCGGGAAGCCGGCGAGATCCTCCGGCACGTCGATGCGATAAGCGAGGCGCGAGCCCATGCGCACCTGCAGCACGTCGAGATAGGCGGCGATGAGCTCGGCGTCCGCGCCGAGCGTGGTGGTCTCGGTACGCGTGGCCGCGAGCGAAGCGCGCAGGAAGCGGTTGAAGCTCTCGAGCATGCGCTTGGCCTTGGCGGGGTCGGCATCGATGAGGCTCGTCACGTTGGCGAGCGTATTGAAGAGGAAATGGGGCTCGATCTGCGCCTGCAGCGCGCGCAGGTTGGCCGAGAGCGCCTCGCGCTCGATGCGCTCGACGCGCTCGCGCTCGCGGGCGAGCGCGGCATCCGCGACGGCGCTCCTCTCGCGCCAGAAGAAGATCGCCGAGAGCACCACGGATATCACGATGCTCACGGTGGCGAGCCCGAGGATCGCGCCGGGGTCGCGGAAGAGCGAGCGCAGTCCCACGTCCACCACGAACGACGCGATCCACATTCCCACGAGCACGCCCAGCAGCGGGACCACCGAGAAGTAGGCGACCTTCGCGGCGAACCCGGCGCCGCGGCATGCGACGTCGAGCTTGATCCACGCCCCCAGGGAGAAGAGCCCGTGGATCGAGTAGCCGATGAAGTTCGAGATCAGGAGGTAGATGCCGAACGACCTGAGCGACGGCAGCTGCCCGCCGGTGACCGCCCCGAGGGTATAGAAAAGCACGCCGAAGAGGCAGCTCCAGACGAAGGTGTAGATGAGGTCGCGGACGATGCCGCGCCGGAAGCGCCTGAAGAACGGGATGATCTCCAGGGGATGGAAATGCTCCCGCGCGAAATACGGGCGAGCGTCGGAGGGGATCGGCATGGCGGATCATCTTACGGCCGGCGCGCCGCGGGAGCGGGCGGCCTGCGACCAATGGCCCCAGGCGGGCGCGAACGGCAGCCTGCCGGGGTAAAATGCGTCCCGTGAAGCGGGTGTAGCTCAATGGCAGAGCAGAAGCTTCCCAAGCTTACGACGAGGGTTCGATTCCCTTCACCCGCTCCATCCCCTCCGGGACCGCTCGACCCCGCAGTCCGAAGCGACTAGGCGCGAAACGCGCGGCCCCGCCGGCCGGTCCAACCCGCCGACGCTCCACTTCATCCCCCCACTGCGGAGGCATCATGGCGAACCGACTGGCGTACCTCGGGCTGGGCGCGGCCCTCATGTATTTCTACGACCCCCAGGCCGGCCGCAAGCGCCGTGCCGACCTGCAGAATCGGATCGACGCGACCGGGCGGCACCTCGCCCATGCGCGTGACCTCGTCCGCCGCGACGCCGCCAACCGCGTGAACGGGTTGGTCGCCGAGTCCCGCGGCATCCTCGAGAAGGGCAAGCGCGATGGCCTCAAGGCTGGCGGCACCTCCCTGGTGGAGATGGCCCAGGGGACGGCGCGCACGTGGCAGAAGCAGCGCTGGTCTCCCGCGCAGCGCGCCCTCGCCGGCGCGTGCGGGTCCGCGTTCGCGCTGTACGGATACTTCCGCGGCGGCGTGAAGGGCGCGGCGCTTTGCGCGCTCGGCAGCGCGCTCGTCGCGCGCGCGAGCGCCAACGAAGAGATTGCCGAGGTGCTGCGCGCGCGCGGCATCCTCGCGCAGAAGTCGATCGTCGTCGATGCCCCGGTCGAGCAGGTGTTCGCCTACTGGCGCAACCTCGAGAACCTGCCGCAATGGATGTCGCACGTGCGCGAGGTGCGCGCCCTGGGCGACGATCGCTACCACTGGACGGTGGATGGGCCCCTGGGCGTGGCCGTGGAGTGGGACTCGGAGCTCCTCAACTACGAGGAAAACCGCGAGATGACGTGGCACTCGGTGGGAGACTCGCAGGTCGACCACGTGGGCCGCGTGCGCTTCGAGGACGCGGGCGACGGACGCACCCGCATCCACGTGCAGCTGCGCTACACGCCGCCGGGCGGCGCCGCCGGCCATGCGGTCGCCAAGGCCTTCGGGACGGATCCCAAGAGCTCGATGGACGACGACCTCGCGCGAATGAAGGTCGCGATCGAAACGGGCCGCGCTCCCGGCGACGCGGGCGCCTGGCGCGACAGCTCCCCGCCGAGCGAGGCCCGCCACTAGGCACCGCATCGCGCGACCGCTCCCGTGGGCCTCGAGGTTTCCATTCCCTCGGGCTCGGCGAGGCTCGGCGGATGGCTCGAGCCCGCCGGCAGCGGCGAGGCGCTCGTCCTCTTCGTCCACGGAAGCGGCAGCAGCCGGCACAGCCCGCGCAACCATGCGGTGGCGCGCGCGCTGCGCGAAGCGGGCGTGGGGACGCTGCTCTTCGACCTCCTCACGAAGGAGGAGGAAGCGCAGGACCGCTATACCGCGCACCTTCGATTCGACGTGGGCCTCCTCGCGGACCGCCTGGTCGACGCCACGATCTGGGCGCTCGCCCGCGGCGACGCGCCGCGTGCGGTGGGATATTTCGGCGCGGGCACGGGGGCGGCCGCCGCGCTGATCGCTGCCGCGACCTTGGGTGAGCGCGTGGGCGCCGTGGTCTCCCGGGGCGGCAGGCCCGATCTCGCCGGCCGCGCGCTCGGCCGCGTCGTCTCGCCCACGCTGCTCATCGTGGGCTCCCTCGATTCCCCCGTGATCGTGATGAACGAGCAGGCCTACGCGAAGCTCGAGTGCGAGAAGGACGTGGCGCTCATCCATGCGGCGGGGCATCACTTCGAGGAGCCTCGCGCGGTCGAAGCCGTGGCGGCGCACGCCACCGAATGGTTCACGCGCCACCTGCTGCGGCCGGCGGCGAGCGCGCCGCGCGCTTCCCTCGCCGGAAGGCGGCCCTGAAGTAGACTGCCGGGGTGCCTCGCCCCGCATTTTCCGCGCGCGTCATCCGCTGGCAGAAGCGCCATGGACGCCACGACCTTCCCTGGCAGAACACGCGCGATGCCTACTGCATCTGGCTCTCGGAAGTGATGCTGCAGCAGACGCAGGTCGCGACCGTGATCCCCTACTACGAGCGCTTCCTCGCGCGCTTCCCGACGGTCGCAGACCTCGCGCGCGCGACCGAGGACGAGGTGCTCGGCCTCTGGAGCGGCCTCGGATACTACGCGCGCGGCCGCAACCTCCTTGCGGCCGCGCGCGTGGTGGCCGAGCGCAGCGACGGACGCTTCCCCGCCCGCTTCGACGAGCTGGTCGAGCTCCCCGGCGTGGGACGCTCGACCGCCGGCGCGATCGCGGCGCTCGCCTCGGGGGAGCGCCGCGCGATCCTGGACGGCAACGTGCGCCGCGTCCTCGCCCGCCATGCGGGCATCGACGGCGACCCGGCGGCCGCCGCGACCAACGCGCTGCTCTGGGAAGTCGCGACCGCGCGGCTTCCCGCCCGGGACCTGGGCGTCTACACCCAGGGAATGATGGATCTCGGCGCCCAGGTGTGCACGCCGCGCAGGCCCGCTTGCGAAGCGTGCCCGGTCGCGGGCGATTGCACCGCGCGGCTCGAGGGCCGCATCGCCGAGCTGCCGGGCAGGCGCATCCGGGCAGGGGCGAAGCGCAAGCGCACCGCGATGCTGATCGCGCTGCGGGGCGGCGAGGTGCTGCTCGAGAAGCGTGCCCCCGCGGGTATCTGGGGCGGCCTCTGGTCGCTGCCCGAAGCGCAGCCCGACGCCGATCCGGTGAGGTGCTTGAAGGAGGACTGGGGACTCGTGGCGCGCTCCGCGCGCAGCTTGCCGCCCTTCGAGCACGCATTCACGCACTTCACGCTCGAGGTCACGCCGTGGCTGCTCCCCACGGGATCGCAGGACTTGCGGGCAGCCGAACGCCGGGCTTCGTGGCTCGCGCTCTCCGAGCTCCGGGGCGCGGCGCTCCCCTCGCCCGTGAGGAAGCTCCTCGCGAAAATCTCAGACGAGCTTCTGGCGGACCAGGAACTGGTGTAGCGCCTCCAGGCGCATCGCCGCGTCGGTGAGCTCCAGCAGCTTCTGGCGCACGTCGTTGCGCAGCGGCAGGATCTCGGCGAGGCGGAATCCCACCCACGATGCGTCTTCGTACGCGAGCGGCGCGGCGAAGCGATCCTCGCCGATTCCGGGGATCACCTTGCGCAGGAACCCGGCGCAGTCCGAAAGCTCCTTGGCGTCGCGCACCGAGGCCTCGGCCGGCAGGCGCTCGATGCTGCCCAGGATGAGGCCCTGCCGGCTCACTTCGGAGGAGACGATGCGGAAGCGCTCGAGGCCCTCCGCGCGCACCTTGAGGATTCCCAGCTCCTCCATGTCGCAGTCGGCGATCCGGGCGAGGCAGCCGACCGGCGAAGGCACCGCGGGCGAGCCCACCTCCTCGCCCTCGCGGATGAGGCACACGCCGAACGGGCTCGCGTCCTTGAGGCAGGACTTCGCCATGTCCATGTAGCGCGTCTCGAAGATCCGCAGCGGCAGCATGCCGCCCGGGAAGAGGACGGTGTTCAGCGGAAAGAGCGGCACGGCCTGGCGGCGACCGCTCGAGGGAAAGAGGTTCATGAGCAGCATGCCGCGACAGGGAGCGCTAGTCGCGCGTGTCGCGGTGGCGCAGCACCACGGGGTAGTCGGCGCTGAATCGCTCGGCGAGGCGGTTGGCGATGTAGATCGAGCGGTGGCGTCCGCCCGTGCAGCCGATGGCGATCGTGATCGAGGCGCGCTGGTCGAGCATGAAGCGCGGGATCCAGCGCTGCAGGAACGCGGCGATGTCCTCGATGAGGAGGTTCGCCTGGGTCTCGCGCTCGAGGAACGCGGCGACCTCCGGATGGTGGCCGGTGAGCGGGCGAAGCGCGGGCTCGTAGTGGGGATTGGGCAGGATGCAGCGCGCATCGAAGACGAAATCGGCGTCGAGCGGCGCGCCGCCCTTGTAGCCGAACGACTCGAAGACGAGCGTGAGCTCGGGGCGGCGCGTGACCACGAGGTCCTGGATCCAGCTGCGCAGCTGGCTCGAGGGGATGTCGCTCGTGTCGATCCGCTGGCCGATCTCCGCGAGCCACGAGAGGAGCCTGCGCTCCTCGGCGATCGCCTCGGGCAGCGTGAGGCCCTCCTCCATGAGCGGGTGCGGGCGCCGGGTCTCCGAGAATCGGCGCACGAGGCTCTGGTCGTTGGCGTCGAGGAAGATCACGCGCACGTCGGTGCCGCGCGCGCGCTCCTTCTCCACGAGCTCGGGCAGCCGCCCCAGGCTCTCGCGGCTGCGCGCATCCGCGCTGATCGCGACCCGTTCCTCGCGGCGCTCCTTCGCGTAGTTCGCGAGCGGCTCGATGAGGTCGGCGGGGAGGTTGTCGACGCAGAAGTAGCCCGCGTCCTCGAGCGCCTTGAGCGCCACCGACTTCCCGGAACCCGACACGCCGGAGAGGACGACCAGCTGCATCAGCCCGCCTCGTCGCCCGCGCGCAGCGCCCGCGCCTGGCGCTCGATGAACTCGCGCGTCGAATCCACCCCGCGCGTGATGAGGATGTGGTTGCGCACCGCCGCCTCCACGAGGACGGCGAGGTTGCGCCCCGGCGCCACCGCGAGCGTGACGGTGGGGATCTCCACGCCGAGGATGTCCTGCGTGCCCGAGCGCGTCGCGAGCCGGTCGCGCGGCTCCATGCGCGTCACGGGCATCTCCAGGTGCACCATGAGGCGCAGCACCTTGCGCGGGCGGATCGCGGTCTCCCCGAAGATGGACTTGATGTTCAGCACGCCGAGTCCGCGCACCTCGAGGAAATCGCGCAGGAGCGGCGGGCAGCGGCCCTGGATCGTCTCGGGACCGATCTGCTGCAGCTCCACCACGTCGTCGGCGACGAGGCCGTGGCCGCGCGAGATGAGCTCGAGCGCGAGCTCGCTCTTGCCGATCGAGGAGTCTCCGGTGATGAGCACGCCGATCTCGAGCACGTCGAGGAAGACGCCGTGCAGGGTCGTGATCTCGCCCAGCTCCTGCTGCATGTAGGGCCGCAGCACGTTGATCACGAACTGGCTGGGCTCGATCGAGGTGAGGAGCGGGGTCGTCGAAGACGTGCAGGCCTCGAGGAGCGCCTGGGGCGGCGTGCAGCCGTCGCAGACGATCACCACCACGGTGTCGCCACCCGCGATGTGCGCGAGCGTCTGGCCCCGCATGGAAGGGTCGAGCCGCTCGAGGTACTCGAGCTCGCGCGGTCCGATCACCTGCGCGAGCAGCGGGTGGATGAGGTTCAGGTGCCCGATGAGGCCCACGCCGGGCCGGTGCAGCATCTCCCCGGTGAACTCCCGCTCGCCACCTTCGGGCGCCGCGGCCCACGCGAGCCCGAGGCGCGAGCGGCGGTCGTCAAAGAGCCGCTGAACGCTGAGCCGGGGCATAGGGCGACCATTCCGTGATGAGGCGGTGGGCGGTGGCGGCATCGCCCGCGGAAGCGAGCGCGTCGCGCAGGCGCGCGTCGCTGAACATCTGCGCGAGCTCCGAGAGGAGCTCGAGGTGCGCCTCGGTCGCGTGCTCGGGGACGAGCATGGCGAAGACGAGGCTCACCGGGGCGCCGTCGGGCGCCTCGAAGGGAATGGGCACCGCGGTGCGCACGAAGGCGCACAGGGGCTCCTTGATCGTCTTGATCCGGCCGTGGGGAATGGCGACGCCGTAGCCCAGGCCCGTGGACCCGAGCTTCTCGCGGTCGAAGAGCGCGTCGAAGACGCGCAGCCGGGGGATCTGGCGCGAGTTCTCGAACAACAGCCCGATGTGCTCGAACAGTCGCTTCTTGCTCCCGGCATCGAGCCCGAGGACGACGTGGCTCTGGGGGAGCAGGCGGGAGACGAGGTTCATCGGGTGCTTATACGCCTCCCTAGGCCTGGGGGATGCGCTTGATCGCCTGCGGGTTGCGGCCGTGGAAGCGCTCCTTGTGGCGCAGCACCTGGCGGTCGAGCTTGTCGATCAGCCCGTCGATCGCGGCGTACATGTCGCCGTCGTGGGCCTGCACGTGGATGTCCTTGCCCGACAGGTGCACGTTCGCCTCGATGCGCTGGTCGAGCTTCTCGACCGTCATCACGACGTTGACGTCGATCACGTGGTCGAAGTGCCGGTTGATGCGCGAGAGCTTCTGGACGACGTACTCGCGGATGGCCGGGGTGATCTCGACGTGATGGCCGGTCAGGTGCAGGTTCATGCGGGCTCCTTTCGGTGTCTCGTTTGACGGTGCTTCGCAACCACGTCTGCTAGATCGACTTGCGGAGGTTCGCTGGCTGGATGTGCATGGCTTCGCGGTACTTGGCCACGGTCCGGCGCGCGACCTGGATACCCTGTTGCGCGAGGATGTCGGAGATGCGGTGGTCGGATAGGGGCTTGCGTCCGTCCTCGGCGGCTACCAGCTGCTTAATCAGAGCACGAATGGCGGTGGCCGAACAGGCCCCGCCGGTGTCGGTTGAAACGTGGCTGCCGAAGAAGTATTTCAGCTCGAATATCCCCCGCGGGGTGAGCATGTACTTCTGCGTGGTCACGCGCGAGATCGTCGACTCGTGCAGGCCCACCGCCTCGGCGATCTCGCGCAGCACGAGCGGCCTCATGGCGACTTCGCCATGCTCGAAGAAATTCTTCTGCCGGTCGACGATCGACTGGGTCACGCGCAGGATGGTGTCGAAGCGCTGCTGCACGTTCTTGATGAGCCAGCGCGCCTCCTGCAGCTGCCCGGACAGGTGCTTGCCGCCGTTCTCGCGCGAGGCCTGGAGGATGTCGGCGTACATCTTGTTGATGCGCAGCCGCGGCATCGCCTCGCGATTGAGCTGCGCGATCCACTTGCCCCCGGTCTTGCGCACCACGACGTCGGGCACCACGTAGCGCACGTCGCCCGAGCCGAACGCGCGCCCGGGCTTGGGATCGAGCGAGAGGATGAGCGCGCGCACCTCGCGCAGCTCGTCCTCCGAGATCGAGAGCACGCGCTTCAGGCGGTTGAAGTCGCGCGCGGCGAGCACGTCGAGGTGGCGGGTGACGAGGGTGATCGCGGTCTCGCGGTGCGGCGTGCCGGCGGGCATCGCGCGCAGCTGAAGCTCCAGGCACTCGGCGGCGTCGCGCGCGCCGATGCCCGTGGGCTCCAGGTTCTGCACGTGCCTCAACGCCGTGGAGAGCTCCTCGATCTCGAGGTCGTCCAGCGCGGCGGCGGCCGACTCGCGCAGCTCCTCGAGCTCGCTCTTGAGGTATCCGTCCTCGTCGAGGTGGCCGATGATGTGCGCGGCGAGCCGCTTGTCGCGCTCGGTGAGCCCCGTGAGCGCGACCTGCGACAGGAGATGCTCCTGGAGGGTGGGCTCGGCGGCGGCGAACTGGGTGAAGTCCTCGCGGTCGTCGTCGTCGCGGCGCGACTGGCTGCTGCCCGTGGGTGAATGCTCGTCGCCGAAGCCGTGGTCGTCGGTGAGGTTGGGCGGCTCCTCGCGCTGCTCCTCGGCGGGCGCCGCCGATTCGGGCTCGGGGCTCGCGCCGTTCGGCGGGGGCGGGGAAGCGGCCTGGTCGGGGGGCCCCAGGTCCGAGCGCTCGAGCAGCGGGTTCTCGGCGAGGTAGCGCTCGAGCTCCTGGTTGAGCTCGACCGTCGAGAGCTGCAGCAGCCGGATGGACTGCTGGAGCTGCGGCGTGAGCGTGAGATGCTGCGATAGCTTGAGCTGGAGGCTGTGCTTCATGTCGAGGGACCCCGGCGCGCCTCGAGGGGGCTAGAGACGGAAATTCTCGCCGAGATACACCTTGCGAACGTCCTCATTATAGATGATCTCCTCCGGCTTCCCGAAGGCGAGGACGGTGCCCTGGTTGATGATGTACGCGTGGTCGCAGATGCCGAGCGTCTCGCGCACGTTGTGGTCCGTGATGAGCACGCCGATCGAGCGATCCTTGAGGAACCGGATGATCTGCTGGATGTCGAGGACCGCGATCGGGTCCACGCCCGCGAAGGGCTCGTCGAGGAGGATGAAGCGCGGGCTCGTGGCGAGCGCGCGCGCGATCTCCACCCGCCGCCGCTCGCCGCCCGAGAGCGAGATCGCGGGGCTCGAGCGCAGGTGCCCGATGTGGAGGTCGTCGAGCAGGCCCTCGAGCCGGACCCGCACGTCTTCCTCGGCGTGGCCCTGGAGCTCCAGCACCGCCCGGATGTTCTGCTCGACCGTGAGCTTCCTGAAGATCGAGGCTTCCTGCGGCAGGTAGGAGACGCCCAGCCGCGAGCGGCGGTAGATCGGCAGGTGCGTGAGGTCCTGGTTGTCGAGGAAGATCGTGCCGGCGTCGGTCGGGACGAGGCCCAGGATCATGTAGAAGCACGTGGTCTTGCCCGCGCCGTTGGGGCCGAGCAGCCCCACGACCTCGCCGCTCTCGACGGTGAGCGAGACGTTGGAGACCACGGTGCGCTTGCGGTAGGACTTCTTCAGCCCCTCGGCGCGAAGCACCGCGGCGCGCGGCTCGGGCTTCACCAGCGTGAGGTGGTGCGGCTGCGCGGGCGTGACGGCGGCCATCGTCACTGCGCCTTTCCCGGGTCGGACTTGAGCTCGAGGGGCGGCGCCTTCTTCGCCTCCGCGTCCGCGCCCTTCTTGCCCTCCTCGGTCTTCTTCGGGGGCGTGATGATGACCTTCACGCGCGAGTTGGGCGGGGCGGCCTGCCCGGGGGGGGCGCCGGTCACCTCGGCGACCTCCTTGTTCATGTCGTAGGAAATGAATTCCCCGGTGAGCTGGTTCGAGCCGCTGGTGACGCGCGCGCGCTGGAAGAGCTTCAGCATGTTGCTGCGGTCGTCGAACTCCGCGCGCTGCGCCTGCCCGTCGATGTATTCGTCGGCCTGGTCGCGCTTCTGCCGGAAGGTCACCGGCGAGCCCGTGGCCACGTAGAGCTTGTTCTTCTTCGCGTCCTCGCGCAGCTCAAGGCGGTCGGCGGCGATGCGCATCGTGCCCTGCGTCACGATCACGTTGCCGCGCATGGTGGTCACCTTGTTCGCATCGTCGCCCTCGCCGTGGTCGGCGGTGATGACGATCTCCTTCTCGCGGTCGCCCTTCTCCGCGGACGCGGGGAGGGCGCCCAGGGCGAGGGGGAGGGCAAGGGTCGCGATGAGGAGTGCGCGCATCGTTCTAGCGTTTCGGCACCGGTTTGTACTTCGCGTTCACTTTCGCGAGCTTGAGCGTGCGGGCGCGGTTGTCGATCTCCATCGACTGGGCATGCACGTCGCTGGTCGCCGATTGGAGCCGCACGGGAACGGTGCTGCGCGCGATGCCCTCGTCCGGAAGGACCAGCATCTGCTCGGTCATGAGACGCGCCTCGTCGAGCTTCTCGTCCGCATCGCGAACCAACACGACGTTGCGCTCGACCCACACGCGGTCGCCGCCCTGCTCGAGCCGGCCCGTGTCCGCGGTGATGGTCATCCGCGGCTGGCGCGGCTCGAAGGCCTCGATCCGGATCGCCTCGAGGAAGGCGGAATCGTCGTCGGGGTAATGTACCATCTTCCGCGCGACGAGCGTGTAGAGCACGCGGCCGTCCTCGCCGAGCTTCTTCGCGTTGAAACCCTCGACGATGAGGTCCGGATCGTGGCGCAGCTTCCCGTCGGCGCGCGTCCCCGAAGGCTGCACCAGCGTGTTGAGCCACAGGGTGAGCGCCACGAGCAGCGCGAGCGCCCCTAGCGGCAGCCAGGACGTGGGCCTCAACTTCGCGACTCGAGGACGAGCTCGCAGAACTCGCGCACGGCGCCGCGCCCGCCGGCCGCGCTCGTCACGTAGTGCGCGCAGTCCTTCACCGCGGCCACGGCGTTGGCGACCGCGACCGCGAGCCCGCAGCGCTTCATCACGGCTAGGTCGGGAAGGTCGTCGCCCACGAACGCGCACGCATCGGCTTCGACGCCGGCGCGCAGCATGAGCTTCTCGAAATCCGCGACCTTGTCGGCGGAACCCTGCACCACGTGCGTGACCGAGAGCTCGGCCGCGCGGCGCGCGACCGCGGGCGACGAGCGCCCCGAGAGGATGGCGCACGCGACGCCCGCCGACTGCAGCATCTTCAAGCCGTGGCCGTCGAGGATGTTGAACGCCTTGAACGCTTCGCCGTCCGCGCCCATGTAGATCGTGCCGTCGGTCATCACGCCGTCGACGTCGAAGATCGCGAGCCGCACGTTGCGCGCGCGGTCGAGGAGCGCCGCGCGGTCCATGCTCATACGACCCGCGCCGCGAGGAGGTCGTGGAAGGTGACCGCGCCCACGAGCCGAGCCGAAGCGTCGAGCACGACGAGGCGGCCGCCGAGGCTGCGGTTCTCGAAGATCTGCGCCGCCTCGGCCGCGAGCTTGTCGGGCGCGATCGCCGTGAACTTGCGCACCATCACGTCGCCCACCTTCAGCTCGCGCACGTTGTCGCGCTCGCGCAGGAGCCGCCGCAAGTCCCCGTCGGTGAAGATGCCCTCCAGGCGGCCGGAGCCATCGACGACGCACGTCATGCCGATGCCCTTCACCGACATCTCTTCCAGGACGGTCGGCACGAGCGGGTCGGAGGCGCGGCTCACGGGGAGCTGGTCGCCCTTGCGCATGATGTCGGAGACGTGGACGAGGAGCTTTCGCCCGAGCGCGCCGCCCGGATGGTGCATCGCGAAATCGTCGGTCTGGAAGCCGCGCGCCTCGAGGAGCGTCATCGCGAGCGCGTCGCCGAGCGCGAGCGTCGCCGTGGTGCTCGCCGTGGGCGCGAGCTCGAGCGGGCAGGCCTCCTTCTCCACGCGCGCGTCGAGGTGCACGTCGGCCTCGCGCGCGAGCATCGAGCCCTCGCGACCGGTGATCGCGATCACCTTGGCGCCGCGCCGCTTGATGATGGGCAGGATCCGCCCGATCTCGTCGGACTCGCCCGAATAGGAGATCGCGATCACGACGTCGTGCTCGGTGATCATGCCGAGATCGCCGTGGCTCGCCTCGGCGGGATGCATGAAGAACGCGGGCGTCCCGGTGGACGCGAGCGTGGATGCGATCTTGTTCCCGACGTGGCCCGACTTGCCCATGCCGGTCACCACCACGCGGCCCTTCGTCGCGAGGATCAGCCGATGCGCCTCGACGAAAGCGGAACCGAGGCGCTCCTTCAACCCTCGAACGGCGTCCGCTTCGATGTCGAGCACGTTCCGCGCGAGGTCGAGCAGGCGCTGCGCGTCGGTCGCCGCGTGGGGTTGTAGTAGATTCGACACGACGGAAATTATAAGCCCGACGCCTTGCACGACGCCCTGCATGTCACCCTGATCCTGCTCTCCGCCGCCGTGGCGGTGCTGGTGCTCTTCAGGACGGTGTCGCTGCCCGCGGTCCTCGGCTACCTCGCCGTCGGAATCCTGGTCGGCCCCCACGCGCTCGGGCTCGTGGCCGCATCGGAGGACACGAAGAGCCTCGCGGAGTTCGGCATCGTGTTCCTCATGTTCTCGGTCGGGCTCGAGTTCAGCCTGCCGCAGCTCATGGGAATGCGCCGCGTCGTGTTCGGCTTCGGAGGCGCGCAAGTCGCGGTGGTGACCGCGATCGGCGTGGCGGCCGCGGTCGCGGTGGGCCTCACGTGGCGCTCGGGCCTCGTGATCGGGGGCGCCATCGCGATGTCGTCGACGGCGATCGTCTCCAAGATGCTGGTCGAGCGCGCCCAGCTGCACTCGGCGCACGGGCGGCAGATCATGGGCGTGCTCCTCTTCCAGGACCTCGCGGTGATCCCGCTGCTGGTGCTCGTGCCGGCGCTCTCGCTCTCGGGCGAGCAGATCGCCGGGGCGATCGGGGTCGCGCTCGCCAAGGCCGCGGTGGTGCTCGCGATCGTGCTCTTCGTGGGCCAGCGCGTGATGCGCCCGCTCTTCAACCTGGTCGCGCGGCAGAAATCCTCCGAGCTCTTCGTGCTCTTCGTGCTGCTGGTGACGCTCGGCCTCGCGTGGATCACCGAGAGCTCGGGGCTGTCGCTCGCGTTGGGCGCCTTCCTCGCCGGGATGCTGATCTCCGAGACCGAATACCGCTACCAGGTCGAGGACTACATCCAGCCTTTCCGGGACGTGCTGCTGGGACTCTTCTTCGTGACGATCGGGATGCTCCTCGACTTCAGCGTGATCGGGGGGTACTTCCTCGTGGTGATGGGCGTGCTCGCCGCGATGCTGCTCGTGAAATTCACCGTGGTGTTCGCGCTCGCCCGCGCGATGGGCAACGAGAAGCCCACGGCGCTGCGCACCTCCCTCTCGCTCGCGCCCGCGGGGGAGTTCGGGTTCGTGCTGCTCGCGCTCGCGGCCTCCCACGGCGCGGTCGAGCGCGAGACGATCCAGATCGTGCTCGCCGCCTCGCTCCTGTCGATGCTCTCCTCGCCGCTCATCCTCGCCCGCATGGAGAGGATCGTCCTCTACTTCGTCGAGAGCGAGTGGACGAGCCGCGCGGTGGCGCTGCACCAGCTCGCGGTGAAGGCGATGGCGCAGAAGGGCCACGTGATCGTCTGCGGCTACGGGCGCAGCGGCCAGGCGCTCGCGCAGTACCTCGAGCGGGAGAAGATCAGCGTGATCGCGCTCGACTCCGACCCCGAGCGCGTGCGGCAGGCCGCGGCCGCGGGCGACTCGGTGGTCTTCGGGGACGCCTCGCGGCGCGAGGTGCTGATCGCCGCGGCGCTCTCGCGCGCGCAGGCGGTCGTGGTGAGCTTCGCCGACACGCCCAAGGCGCTCGCGATCATCTCGCACGTGCGCGAGATCCGTCCCGAGGTGCCGGTCATCGTGCGCACGTTCGACGATTCCGACGTGGGGCGGCTGCGCGAGGCGGGCGCCGCCGAGATCGTGGCCGAGGTGGTCGAGGGCTCGCTCATGCTCGCCACGCAGACGATGCTGCAGCTGGGCGTGCCGCTGAATCGCGTGCTGCGCGGGCTGCGCGAGGTCCGCGAGGCGCGCTACCAGATCATGGGCGGTTTCTTCCGGGGCGTGACGGACATCGACGGCACCGATGCGGAAGCGCCGCGACTGCGCACGGTCGTCGCGACCGAGAACGCCGCGTGCGTCGGCAAGGCGCTGGGCTCGCTCAACCTCGCGGGGGTCGACGTCCAGGTCACCGCCGTGCGCCGCACGGGGATGCGGGAAGTAAACCCCGCGCCCGAGACGCGCATCCAGGCGGGCGACGTGCTGGTGCTCCTGGGCACGCAGGAAAACCTCGCGAAGGCCGAGATCCGCCTCCTGCAGGGCTAAATGGGGACAGATGCATTTTCGGGTCTGTCCCCTTTCTTGGGTCGCCCGCGCGCCCTGGGAGCGACCGGCCGCGCGAGTTCTTCACTCATCTTCTCGTGAAAGGACTCGTCGCCCAGCACCCTGCACTTGGCCGCGCTCAACCGGATGCGCGTGAGGTCCTCCTCCGTGACGCCGAGCGCGTGCAGCCTGCGATAGGCCGCGCCGCGACTTACGGGCTCTTCGGCCAGGCGCAGGTACAACGGATGGGGTCGGAGGATGCCGCTCGGGTTGCCGGCCGCGTTCTCCCGATAGCTGGACCACGGGAAGTCCATGGCGTGCTCGACCATCCCGGCGCGCACGGGATTCAACTCGATGTATCTCATGCAGGTGAGCAGGTAGGCCTCGCTGTCGACGAGGCTCGACTTGAACCGGCCTTCGAAAAGCGCCCCGCGACGCGACCACCGCAGGTTCATCAGCCGGGCGAACTTGCCTTCCAAGCGCTGCATCATCTCGGACAGTCACCGAGCAAATGACCCGTGGCGAGCAGGTGCACGTGGTTCGACATCAGGACGTAGGCGTGCACATCGCATGCGCACTGCCCAAGCGCCGCCTCGAGGAACTGCAGGAAGACACGGCGGTCGAGGTCGTCCCGAAATACCAGGTCGCGGTTGTGCCCCCGTACGATCACGTGCTGGGGAACACCGGGGACATCGATTCTGGGAAGGCGCGCCATGGGAATACAACGCGCACGGCGAACCTGGGGCGGACAGGATAAAAGGGGACACACTGAAAAATGCATCCGTCCCCATTAAAAGCAAACGGCCCGCCGAAGCGGGCCGTGGGCTGGAGAAGGCGGTGAGCCGGTGTCAGAACGTCATGCAGACGGTATGCGCAGCGGCCTCGTCGAGGGTCGCGGTCGCGACGGGTGTGCCGCCGGGCGCGGCTTGCGTATCCACGACCGCGCGCATGGAGCCGGTGGCCGTGTTGCCGTCGTCCATCTGGATGTCGAGCTGCTTCACGAACTTGCCGAGGATGCCGCGCGAGCAGACCTGGTAAGTCCCCGTCATTCCCGTGATCCAGGGCTGGCCCGTCGCCATGCTCGAGATCGATACGTTGCCGCCGACGGCATTCTGCGGGACATAGGTGGTGTCGCTCGGGTCGGTGGGGCCCGCGGCGAGGTTCGCCGCACGCACCTGCTGCCAGAACTGCAGCGCTTCGCCCGTGGGCTTCTTCGTGTTGTCGAAGATCGCCCCGTCGATCACGCCGTTGCCGTTGCCGGGCGTGGCCGCGGGGGTGAGCGTGCCGAGGTGCGCGACCGCACCCGCGTCGTCGCCCGGCAGCGCCTTGAACTTGTCCTGGTAGGCGTAGATGTAGGTCGGGATCACGCGGAAGTCGTTCGCGAGGTTCTTCACCTTCGCGCTGTTGATGAGCTCCTGCCCCTTGAGGATGCCGCCGAGCAGGAGGCCGATGATCACGAGGACGATCGCGATCTCGACGAGGGTGAAGCCGGATTGTTGGGATTTCATTGTGTGCGCTCCGTTGGGGTCTTTGTCTGACCTCACTACTGCAATCTGCGTGCCAGCTATCCACCGTCTTGTTTTTTATCCGCTTTTCGGCGAAGCAGTGACTTACTTCACAGGCTTCGCACCGCCAGGTTGTCGGGCGGCGCAACAGCTCCTGTCGGGTTTCCGACAACACGCGGCCTCGGCTATCCTCGACCCCTGCAGCCCGCCGACCGCCCCTTGACCTCCCTCACCGTCCCCACGCTCGAGAAGCGCCTCGCCCAGACGATCGTCGCGAACCGCCGATGGGTGGTGCTGGCCATGCTGCTGTCGCTGCACATGGCGCTCATCGCCTCGGCCGGGGGCAACTTCCAGCGGCTCTGGCTGCTCGTCCACTTCGGCCTCTTCCTGCTGTGGCAGCCGTTCTTCGCGCAGGAGCGGGAGCTCGACGTGGCGTCGGTGATCCTGCTCCTCGCGCTCACCGGGATCACGATCTGGTTCGTCGCCGGCTGGATGATCGTGACCTGGCTCGTCCTCCTGCTGGGCATCCTCGGCGGGCGCGTATTCACCGCGCGCGCCGAGCAGGGGAACCGCTTCTACCTGATCGCGTTCGCGTACGTGGTGACCGTCATGCTCCTCTGGGCGGTCCCGCGGCTCGTGCTCGCGCAGGACATCCCGGAGATCGTGGGCCGGTTCTCGCGCCAGATCCTGCCCTTCGTGCTGGCGCTGCTCCTCGTGCTGCCGCACCCGCGCGAAGACCACGCGAACCTCGTGTTCGATTTCTTCTATGCCGTGCTCGTCTTCCAGCTGGGCGTGGTGCTCGCCTTGGGCGCCATCGTGTCGATGCGCTTCACCGACGGCGACTACATCGAGGCGGTGGTCTTCACGGTCACGGGTTTCGGCCTCGCGCTCTTCGTGCTCGCGGTGCTCTGGAATCCGATGCGCGGCTTCGGGGGCTTGAGGACCTATTTCTCGACCTACCTCATGTCCGTGGGGATGCCCTTCGAGCTCTGGATGCGGCGCGTGGCCGAGCTCGCGGAGACCGAGGACGATCCGCGCCGGTTCCTCGAGCAGTCGCTGGGCGAGATCGCGAAGATGCCGTGGATGCGCGGGGGCACGTGGACCTCGCCCGACGGCGAGGGCCGCTTCGGCACGGAGAGCGAGCACGCGACGCGCTTCTCGCATTTCTCGCTCGACATCGTCTTCCACTCGAGCATTCCGCTCTCGCCCGCGCTCAACCTGCACATGCGCCTGCTCGCGCAGGTCGTGGGCGAGTTCTACGAAGGCAAGCGGCGCGAGCGCGCCCTCGCGCGCCACGCGTACCTGCAGGCGGTGCACGAGACGGGTGCCCGCCTTACGCACGACGTGAAGAACCTGCTGCAGTCGCTCTATGCGCTCACCTCGATGGCGCCGCGCGAGCCGGCCGAGGGCTACCAGGGCTTGCTCCAGCGCCAGCTGCCGCAGCTCACCAAGCGCCTGCAGTCCACGCTCGAGAAGCTGCGCTCGCCCGAGGTCGAGGCGCGCGACATGCCGGTCCCTGCGAGCGCGTGGTGGGCGGACGTGGAGCGGCGGCTCGCCGGCAGCGACGTGACCCTCGAGGCCTCGATCGAGTCCGACGGCGACATCCCCTCGGCGCTCTTCGACACCTTCGCCGAGAACGCGATCGACAACGCGCGCGCCAAGCGGGCGCGCGAGCCGGGCCTTTCGATCCGGATGCGGCTCGCGGCGACCCGGGAACGGATCGAGCTTTCCGTGGGGGACACCGGGAGCGCCGTGCCGGCGGAGACCGCCGCGCAGCTCTTCCGCGAGCCCGTCGACCGGGGCGAGGGGCTCGGGATCGGCCTCTACAACGTGGCGCGCCTCGCCGAGAGCGGCGGTTACGAGCTCAAGCTCGCGGCGAACCGAACGGGAGACGTGCGCTTCTCACTAGAGCGGGAGCGCTGAGACCGTCTCGCGCAGCCCCTCGCGCCAGTCGGGAATCGCGAGGCCGAAGGCGGCGCGCAGCCGCTCGTTGGAAAGCACCGAGTTCGCCGGGCGGCGCGCGGGCGTGGGATAGCCCTCGGTGAGGATGGCGACCAGGCGCGGGGGCGTGAAGTCGAGGCGGCGCTGGCGTCCCATCTCGTCGAAGATCGCCTGCGCGAATCCGAACCAGGAGGTCGAGCCCGCGGCGGTCGCGTGATAGAGGCCACGGCGCTCGCAGGCCGCGCGGACGCCCTCTTCGGTCACGGCGAGCGAGCCCGTAGCGCCGAGGATCTCGCGCGCGAGGCGGGCGAGCGCGCGGCTCGAAGTGGGGGCGCCGCGCTGGTCGTCGACCACGCGCAGCTCGTCGCGCTCGCGGCCGAGGCGCACCATCGTGAAAAGGAAGTTCTTCCCGTGCGGGCCGTACACCCAGCTCGTGCGCAGGATGAGGTGGTCGCCCCCCACCTGGGCGATCGCGCGCTCGCCCTCGAGCTTGCTCGCGCCGTACGCGGAGAGGGGATTCACGGGATCGTCCTCGACGTAAGGCGAGGCCTTGGTGCCGTCGAAGACGTAATCGGTCGAGAAGTGCACGAGCAGCGCGCCCTGCCGGCGCGCCTCTTCGGCGAGGATGCCGGGGCCGGTTCCGTTCACCGCGCGGGCGGCCTCCCGGTCGGTCTCGGCGCGATCCACCGCGGTATATGCCGCGCAATTGAGGACGACCCGCGGCTGGACCTCGCGCATCCGCTCGACGATCGAGCCCGGGTCGGCGAGGTCGAGCGCCTCGCGGTCGCAGGCCACGAGCGAGCAGCGGCGGGCGAGCTCGCGCGCGAGCTCGGTGCCCACCTGGCCCCGCGCGCCGGTGACCAGCACCCGGATCACGCGAAGGTCTCGGCTTGCGAGAGCGGCGTGCCCGCGGCGTCCTTGGGCTTCAACAAGGGCTCCCGCCCTTCGAGCGGCCACGGAATCGAGAGCGTCGGGTCGTTCCAGAGCAGCGTGCGCTCGTGCTCGGGGGCGTAGTAGTCCGTCGTCTTGTATAGGAATTGCGCGCGTTCGGAGACCACCTTTCCAGCACAGTGGGATCCGAAGCTTGGAATTCACGTGACTTGAAGTCGCGG